>Ga0257119_1000596_pt1 | contig 32649 bp, 49 predicted proteins | sample SI112_200mmetaG_FD_190179 | JGI IMG/M metagenome (GOLD analysis project Ga0257119, IMG submission 190179) | Marine microbial communities from Saanich Inlet, British Columbia, Canada - SI112_200m | ecosystem: Environmental > Aquatic > Marine > Inlet | place: Canada: British Columbia | collected... | reverse complement strand
CCTATGCCGAGTGGTAGATACCCGACCAGTTATGGAGAGGGCAGATAGAGGGGTGCTATGAGTCCCACGACTATAAAATCTGGTAAAATAATGGGCACTGAGCTTTCCGGCAGGGTTAGAGCTGTAGATTTTGAAATATTTTTAAAATTATTTTTAGTATTGAGGAGCTATGAATTGGGGATTTGTGTTTTTTGGGAAAGCCCATTAATGGTGTGATTGGCTTTATAGTGTCAAGTAACATTTCCCTGTGTGTGTGGTTTGTCTATTCTCTACTACGCTTTTCTTGTCTAATCTAATCTTTGTATTTGGATTAGTTTTGAAATAGTTTAAGGTTAGATTTTTATTTATATCTACGATTGTATTTGTGATTAACTAGACATGGGTTAGTATTGGGTCTAGGTATATCTCTACGGTTGTTTAACCTTGAAGATTCGGAGTGTTGCTCCGAGATTGCAGAGAACAGACCCCTGTTTTATGCGGTTTATGCAGATAGTTGGGGCATGGTTAATGAACTGACTGGGAATACAGGGTAGTTGGATTTGTTATACCGCATCGGGTATATTATATATGGTATGTGCTGGAATACAGCTAGATAGGGTATAATTTATTAGCTGGGGTTAGCTTAATTGGTAGAGAACAGGTTGCATACTGTGGATGTGGGTTCGACTCCCGCACCTCAGCTATATTAAGTTATCGTGTTGAGTTTTTATTATGGTATTCGGTTGTGCTTGGATAGTATAGTTTGCTTGTTTGGCTCTATTGGCTAATATAGTTTACTTTCACATTTAGGATATGGTGTTGAATTATGGCTGGTAAAAAGAAAAAGGGTGAGTCTTACGGCAACACTGCTGTGCGCAGGGTTGAGATAGCTAAGATGTATGCTAGGGGTGTATCACCCACTAATATATGGAAGAACTTAATTGCATTCCCTGAGTATGAAGGTATGTCATTAAAGACTATCTATTCGGATATTAGGAAGATTAAGGAAAAGTGGGGGGATGCTTATAAAGAGCTGAACGATTTAGAGAACCCTCGGCTGGAATATGAATTAAAGAATGCAGACTTGCGTGAGATGGCTCTCAAGGAATCCGTCATGGAGGACGGTCGCAAGGATGTGCGTAACATTAAGCTTGCATCTGACTTGGATAAAGATTTGGCTAAGGTTCAAGGCGTATATAGCGAGAAGATAGTTATTCAGGTAGAGGATGCTCAGAAGCTAATTGCAAGGATAACTGATATTATTGATACTGAAACAGATGGCGACCTGCGTGAGAGAATGATGGATAGGCTGTTGTCCGTTGCTGAGGAGATTTAGACTCGTCTGCCATGTGTAGAAGAAGTTCTGCTTGCGCTAAGGCGTGAGTGGCATATAGCTGGGAGGCTGTTATGGATTACGGACATGGCTCAGGTTTCCGAGCAGTTCTTGGGACTCTTGCCATTATCCTAGTTTGCGTTACGGTCGGTGCTGTTTTATTTCAAATGTTTTAGAGCAGATAATAACAAGGATGTTAAATCTTGCCCGGACTTGGTTCAATACTACGAGAAGAAATAGGTGAGAGGCTTAATAAGTCCTCAGATGCTATTGAGGCTCGTAAAGATGTTAACAAGTTTGCTGAATACTGTTTTATAGCTGACGACAGCAAGCACTTTGTGCAAGCACCACATCATATACTACTTCATAAAGTTCGTGGTGAATCTGACAGGCAGATAGTTTGGTTTCCTGTAGAGCATGGCAAGACCCAGCAGGCTAAAGTAATGATACTGCATGAAATGGGTCGTCATCCGTCACAGCAATATGCCTATGTTTCATCTAAATCCGACCAAGCGACCAAGTTCGTAGCATCAGTTGGCCGTGAGATTATAAAGAACATCCGGATTAGCGATGTCTTCCCACACTTAAAGCCTCAACAATCTTCTACATCGAGAGCTTATGAGCAGTGGGGCGACACCGCAATTCGTATTCAGGGCGCACCTCCCGGAGCTAAAGACCCATCACTTGCTGCTTATGGTATAGATGGTCAGATTCTAGGCTCAAGGCTACACGGTATTGTGCTGGATAATATTTTAGATAGGTCAAACACTCAAACTCAGACCATGCGTGAGAAAACTCTAAGCATAATTGAGACAGAAATTCTGCAGCGATTGCTTCCCGGTGGTTGGATTTTGATAATCGACACCGCATGGCACATAGATGACGCTTTGCACCAGTTAAGTAGACGAGAAGGCTGGGATAGCGTCAAACTGGACGCAGAGGTTGGAATTGTCGAGGGTGATGAAAGTTTGTGGGTATCAAGGTTTCCTCAAAAAAGACTTGAGGAGATTCAGGGACAAATGGGGCAAGTTGCTTACGACAGGACATATCGTAACAAACCCCTCTCTGCAAGTATGGATTTGTTCAAAAGAGAGTGGCTTTACAAATGTCAATCTCATAATCATAAATGGTTAGACAGCTATTCAGGTTCAGACATGGTTTCAACTGGAGTTGACCTCGCTGTAAAAGCTGGTGAGGAAAATGACCTGACTGTCTTTTTTACCGTAGCTCTTGATTCTGAGTCTGGTCGATATAGGGTTTTGAATATTCTGGCTAAAAAAATGGAAGCTCCTGCAATATTAAGCACATTTATAGATATATATAGACGATTTCACAAAAATGCAGCTCGTGGTAGGTTTACTGTTGAGGATAATGCAGCACAAGCCTATATCGTCCAGATGATGAAAGATAAGGCAAGTTTTAATGCAAGAGGCGGTACTGACGATGAATGGCGACATATAGGCATACATGGGTACACAACAACAGCTAAAAAGAGGGATACTGAATATGGTATACCTTCATTGGCGGTAGATTTTGAAATGGGACGCTGGGCTGTGCCGGAACACCTTGAATGTAAATCATGGTACGAGGAGATGTTCCGATGGAGTCCAGACGCACACTACGGAGACAGGCTAATGGCAAGTTGGTTTGCAAGAGAAGGTCTTCGTGCGCCAAAACCCGGTGTTTTTATAATGTAATTTAGACATTTTAGATGTCTAAGCTAGACGACTTTAGACACATGGTCTAACAGAAGGTAGATATGAAGAAGCCTAATTTTATTCAAAGAACTCTACGCAGAATGGTAGGGAAATCCTTTGATTTAGACAGTATGTTTCTAACCGGGCAAGAGATGCCGTATAGCAATCTGTCTGGTGGTGGCGTGGGCGGTGCTTACAAATCAAGTGCAACTGCCTATGCGTGTATGCGAAGACAAGCTGTAGACATCTCAAGTGTGCCATTGCTGTTCTTGCGGGACCCAGATGACATGAACAGTGGCATGACCACACCCATACAGGGATTATTTGAGCAACCTAACGGATGGACAAGCCAAGAGCAGTTTTTGCAACAGATAGTTATTATGGCTTTGCTTCGTGGCGACATGATGGCAGTGTTCGATGATGCCCAAAGCCCAACTAAGATGTATTCACATTATGATAGCAATAATTGGTCAGAAATTATAGATACCAAGACAGATAATTTAGTTGGCTGGCATTATCAAAAAGAACACCGAGATTTTGTCAAGCTACCATCTGAGATATTATTTCATAGGTTGCCATCTCCGTATGACCCGTATCGAGGTCAAGCACCACTAACTGCTGCTGTTGACTCAATGAATATAGCCAGGCAGACAGACAGCGTTCACTCAAGCATCACAGCTCGTGGCGGTGAGTCGGGCATTGTATATAAGACGGCACAAGAACTTACTGGCGACCAGCACGACCAGTTGCTAGGTAAATTACAAAACAGACACCGAGGTACTGGGCAAACCCCAAATGATATTTTACTTCACGGTGGTCTTGAGATAATTCCTCCTAGTTTTACTAAAGCTGATGTTGAGTTGCTGACATTAAGACAGCCGGCAGTTGAAACAATCTGTCAAGTGTATGGCATGTCTCCGACCTTGATTGGTCAAGCTAATGAAAGTAATTATTCTACATTCAGAGGCTACATGAAGATATATTGGTTGCAGACATTGCTTCCTTTCCTTAGAGGGCTTGAAAATAGCTTTGACAAGTACTTCGCAAGCAGGCATGGCGTGTATGTCCGGTTTGATATACGAGCCATAGACGCTCTGCAGGACTACCTCTCCGAGAGGAAGGATACTGCAAAGACTTTCTACCAAATGGGTGTACCTATGGTCGAACTAAATCGTAGGCTAAACCTAGGCTTTGATGTGAGTAATGTCATTGCAAGTGAAGATTGTCTGATGCCTGTTAACATGGCTCCAATGTCTGTCCTTGCGGAAGGCGAACATATAGCTATATTAGCTGGGTCAAACGATAGCAACCAGCAACCTCCAGCTAAAGCTATCAAACAGAATAGCGAAGTGACTCCCTCTGAAATCCCTATACATAAAACGGGGATTCCGAGTGAATCTCAACAACAGACAATAGAGCCAGTAGGCGAGTCGCTTCCTATTTTACCACTTGACAGAGTAAAGCATCCAAGCATCAGCATACCATGTAATCGCAGAATAGCTGGAGTATCCAAGAAATACAAAGGGCTATTGCGTAGGGAACTGCTGAATCAAAAATCAAACGGATATAATCAAGAAAAACTAGATGATATTGTAGGGCAATTCGCAAGCAGAGTAATGCTTGAGGGCTGTATCAAGGCACTTGTGTGCGTAAGTGACAAAGATGTTACTGATGCTACATGGGATGAGCTGAAAAGTGCAGTTACAATTACGGATATTGATAAGTGGCAGGGCTTGTTTCCTGACATAGTTAACAATTTGGTTGACAGTCAAGTCGACACACTTGACGACAAGGCAAGAAAAGACACCTATAACAAGGTAATTAACGGTACAAATGCGTACTTGAATGAGCTGGCTGATATGGTTTCCGAAACAGGATTCCAGTTACAGCTCCTCGACTTAGGCATAGACATCGAGAAGGAGTGATTATGTCTCTAATTGAATTAAAAGATGGACAAATGCTGGGCAGTAAACTGATTGACACAAAATCAGGTGGCAGTAAACCAAAAGAAGGCACTGCTCTGGTTTCAACTGCCAATGTGGATTTGGATAACGATATAATCCATCAAGGTAAGAACGATAAAGGTAAAGGCTGGGTGCTTGATAAATTCAACAAGCATGGTCGTATCTTGTGGGGACACGAACACCAGATTCCTGCCATCGGTAAAGGCAAGGCATATCTCGACAAATTCAAAGGCAATGACGCTCTACACATGGCGTATGTGTTTGATGTTGACGATGAGTTCGCTGCTAGTATCGCTGGTAAGATGGAACGAGGCTTCCTTGACCAGTGGAGCGTTGGCTTTATGACAGTTGGCGACAAGTGGGCGTGGCGTGATGATAGCGACAAATGGGCTGGTGGTGTGGAAATATTTGAAGCATCTCTACATGAGGTGTCTGTTGTGAATGTTCCTGCCAATGCAGACAGTAGCACTTTTGCAAAGTCGTTTCTGAGTGCCAATCCAAACTTGGTTAAAGATGAACATGCAGAGAATAAAGAAGTTGAGGAGTTGCGAGCTGAGTTGAGTTTCTATCGTGACGAACTTGAGGCACGGTTGAAGGCTATTGAGTCAGCAATGAGCTACTCAGAGGAAAAGAATGTTGAAGTTATTGAGGCTGTGCAAGAGATGCAGTCCGATGAAAATGAAGTCTTGGGTAGGTTGGCAACAGCCCTACAGCGATTGACTTCTGATAGATAAGATAAGAATAATTTAACCTGAAAAGGATAACTCAAAATGAGTGAAGAAACAAAAGACAATGCGCTTAACGAAGCCGTTGAACAAATCGAGAAAGCTGTAGGCAAGGTTGATGAATCAACCAAGTCTGTAATAGAAGTTGAAAAGAGCCTCTCAGAGCTACAAACATCCAATGCTCAAGTAGTAAAAGATGTAGTTGAGATGCGAGCTTATTTGGAAGCAGAGCATGGCAAGTCAGGTGCACAGGACTTTGAGCATGAGATGTCAAAGTTTATCAGCAAGGCGTTTAAGCACAACAAGACAAACAAAACCTCCGCTGGCTTTAATGAGAAAGATGTCGATGACTACACCACTACTACTGATGCCACTGCTGGTTATTTGGTAGACGACATTCTGGCAAAAGAGATATTTGGGATTGGCGATGCGTATGGAAACATTCTGCCAAGAACCACTCAGATAACTGTTCCTGCCGGGACTACCTTAAAAGTCAATAAAGACCTCCTGTTGCCTATCGCTACATGGCGAGCAACTGGACAGGGTGTTGCAATGGACGAGGACGAGTCAACATTTGCGCAAGCAACACTGACCCCTGCATTGCTTGGTTCTTATGTCAAGATTGCTAACGAGCTTCTTGATTCACCTGATATTGGCTTTGGTGGTATCATGTCGGCAAGAATGGCTCGTTCCATTTTGCTTGCAAAAGAAACCGCAATCCTTGCTGGTGATTTAGAGAACGCAGAACCTACTGATGGTTTGCTTAATGGCGGTCTGGCTACTAATGACCAGACAGCTATTACAACCCTAGGGTTTGACGATGTTGCTGCCTTCTTGGGTGAATGTATCGTTGACTACGCTCCTTCTGGCAACCCTGCTGAAAACCAAATCCTAATGACTCAAGGTGAGTATTTGGGACTTATAGCTTCTGGTGCTATTCTAACCACTCCAGGCTTCTCGTTCTCAGACCCGGCTAACGAGCAACCTGCGAGAATCTATGGATACGAAATTGTCACACATCCACAAATGTCTGGCTTTATCGCTCTTGGTAACTTGAAAGACATTCTGGTTGCGAATAGCGGTCAAATGAGTGTTGACTTTAACCCTTATGCAACTACTGGTTGGACAGCCAACGAGACTTGGATGCGAGTATTCACTCACTGTGATTACGAAATTATGCAACCAACTCAATGGAGTAAAGCAACTATTGATGCGTAGAGCATAAGTTAACCGTGTAGCCTCCACACGGTAAATGGTGTACACCATGTCGGGGCAGGGTTCACGCTCTGCCTCGATAATAAAAGGATAGATGATGGATTTGTTGGCTGGAGCAGGGAACACGACAGTTTTGAGACGCGATGCAAGCGCACCCCTGCTTGCTGGCGCAGGTGAACTGATTGTTGCTTCAGCAGGTGATGCTATTGGCGCAGGAGAAGCATCGATATTGAGTTGGACCTATGCGTCATCCGCACCGGAAGGACTTGGCGGCACAGGTCTTTTGCAAATAAACTGCACAACGAGTGGAGTGTGCAGAGTGTGGTGTGTAATAGAATGGGGCAGTGGCAAAACAGCAGATAATATACATTTCTGGTGCGACAGTGAATACACAAAAACTCATGTCAGCGTTGCTGCTGACACACCGCCACAAATGCAGGGACAAGATTGTAATTTCACGGTTAAGTTCAGTCCCATAAACGGAGACCTGGATACAGAAACAACAACAATTTGCGAAGGCTGTATCTACATCCCGGTTTATGGAGAACCAAACTCAGGAGGCGGTAGCTAATGAGAGAATCAAAACAAGTAATAGTTACTTACATTGGAGCTGACGGCAGGACTCTTGAGTTTACCGCCAAGGACAGCGATGGCGTAGTCTATAATTTAACTAACCTGACTGTGACCATCTCAGCCAAACTTGGAGCAACGGTAAAGATAGATGACAGTGCATGCACTATAGTGTCAGCGGTGGCAGGTACATTTACCTACACGCCCACATCAGCAGAGATAAGTGCTTCTGGTGAGTATGACGCACAGGTTAAACTTGAGAATCAATCAGCAAAAGTAGATTACTTGGAAGCGTTTATTATTGATGTTCGCAGTCCGATTACAGGGAGTTAAGATATGGCAATAGCATTAACCTCAGACCCTATTGTAGCTATAGAGGATGTTAAGGCGGTTCTGAATTTAGACAATGATACAACTGCAACACTTTTAATTAACTCTGTCAGTGAGAAGTTTCTCAAATACACAGAGCGTACCGTATTAAACAGTGCATCGGTTATTGAAACCATGCGTGGTGATGGTACGAGCGTTATATGGTTGCACAGTTATGCTTCGGCAGTAGCAAGTGTAATCTTCCTTGAGAACGGAGTGGCTTCTACCACATACGACAGTGATGACTTCTCGCTTGATACTGTAGGTCGCATTTCAATGCACAGTGTAGCAACTCCTATAAGTGTAGATGAGGAGAATGTTAAAGTAACATACACTGGTGGCTGGGCTACAATTCCCGGTGACATTGTTCTGGCAGCACTGGAGCAAATGCAGGTTGAGAACAATCGCCTGAGTGGTCGTGGTGCAGGTATAAGCAGTGAGTCGTTTGAGGGTCACAGTGTAAGCTATGCACAGAGTGGCATTGTGAGTTCAGTTGAAGATGCTTGGAGAAAGTATAGGATAATGCGATGAAGGCTTTTGCTGAAATTAAGCTAATACGACCTTCCGCTGGTTTACTGTCTAAGGGTATTGATAGCGGGGCGACACAGAAACAAGTCATGAGTCGCTTAGTAAAAACAATGGGCATTGTGCTTGGTGATTTCAAGAAAGAACATCAAGGCAAAATGATACCCAATAAGGGTGGCTATTCAAAAAACAGAAGCCGTGACAGGCTTGGTATTAGGTCGGGTGACCTAAAGAAGGCATTTAAGGATAGCGTCAAAAGGCAAGGCGATACAGTTATTGGAACAAGAGGTGCAGGAGCGCATAAGTACGCAGGTATTCATGAGTATGGAGGCAGAATAACAAGCGACAACTATATGTGGATTCCACTGCCGGGCGTTAAGATGACTCCTCGTGAGTTTAGGGATAAGAAAGTGTTTTACTTGAAGCGTAAAAAGGGTGACGGCAAAGTTGCTATGTTGATAACTGGTAAGAAATCAGCAGAGCCAAAGTTTACCTTGGTCAAGGAAGTTAAGATACCAAAGAGGGACATCTTGGCTCAAGCTCAAAGAGCAATCATGGATAAAGCTACAAACAGATTCCAAGATGCAGTCGTTGCAGTATTGGAAGGAAGATAAATGGCTATTCAAAAAATAACAGACAACATGAGGAACAGTATCTTTAGCCTGATATTTGCAAGGCTTGAGACTATTCGCATAGCAGGTGGATACAACACCTCTCCGATTGTCACCACAGAGCCACTTGATAATAACGCAAAAGACACTCCTGTTGTGTGGGTCTCTGCTGGGTCGGAGCGATTTGGAGATGCTTTCACAAACAGACAATACAATATGGATTTTGATATAATCATTACGGGCTATGTCACAGAGGGACATGGCAACATACAGCTTGAAATGAATAAGCTATTACAAGATGTCAGGAGTTGCATACATAACTATGTAGATGACTTCCAGACAGCAATCGGTTCTGGCACAATCTTCAAATGGGGAGACTGTGAAACAGATGAAGGAATGTTATTGGCAGAGGGAATGGGAATGTTCGCTCAACCTATAACAATCACCTATAGACAAGGAGTGGACTGGTAATGCCTCTCTACAAGAATGTTAGTAAAATTGGACTCGTACTCCCTGGAGTCGGCTTAGTGAGTTCTGGCGAGGAATTTGAGTCCACCAATGAAGGCTTTATCAAACTCAAGGCTATTGAGCTGGTAAAGAAAGAAATCAAATCAAAGAAAGTCGCTAAAAAAAGCGAGACAGGGAGTGATGAATAATGGCTTTTTTCGTAGGAAACAACGGAAGTATCGTTGTAGCTAAAGAGTCTACTTACGGCACAGACCCCGGTTCGGGTTATGATACTCTATTTGGTATCGGCTCAACCTTAGCACTAAAGAATACTCTAATCGCACCAGCTCACCTGAGCATTAATCCAGTAGCTAACACTGACTGTGTGCCTAGATTTGTTGATGGCGAGATTACTTGCAACTGGTCAGAGGAAGCAAGCGTGATGGACGAGCTTCTGAAATCAATGTTTACTGGCGGTGGTGCAACTGCATACACAATGTCTGGCGCACCGGCCAACGCAAGCGTTACTGCTGTGACTGCATATAGTACTGCTTTAGGGTATGTCTACACAGGACTTGTAGCGACCAGTTTCAGTATGGAGATTAACCCTAATGATTATCCCGTTGTTACAATGGGATTCATTGGGCAGAATTGTGTCAAAGATGTCTCTAGCCCAGCCACCGGTACACCGGATATTGCAAATATCGCTGCACCGTCAGCGGTAACTGAGGTTACTATTGACGGAACGGCTCTCGGTGCAAAAAACATTACAATCAATGCCAACCGTGAGTACACGGGTGGAGACAGGGCTATTGTTGGTGCGTCCATGATTCATCAGCCAGTAGAATCTGGAGTCAGGTCGATGGGGCTATCAATGACAGTTGAATTGTCAGACGACACTGGATTCGATTCAGTTGATGTGCTTGACCAGTTTTTGTCAGCCACTACCACTAACCTTGACCTCGGCACAATTATAGTTGGTGAAGGACAAAGTGAAGTTACTTTGACGGACTGTCGTATAGTTGGTGACCCACCAAGTCTTAGTGCAGGAATGACTGAGTTCCCAATCAATGTAGAAGCAACCGCATGGAGCATGGCGGCTCTTAATGCGTAAATAACCAACGGGGAGGCTTTGACCTCCCCTTAGCTTGGAGGCTAAAATGAGTGTTAGTGATATTCTAAAAAAGAATCGGTTTGTTATTACTGTCAACGGCAGTGAGTATGAAGTTCGCAAAGTTCAAGGCTATATGGCGTTGGACGCAATGGGTGCAGATGCTATGGCAATGCTATCTGAGGGTGGAGAGCAAACACCTTGGGAAAAGCAGAACTACAAGAAGCAGATTGCATACATGAAGTCTTATATGAAAATAGCAATGGTATCACCTGCTCTTGGTGATAAGACTGATGCCGATAACGACATTATATGTGCCGAGGATATGGGCGATGATTTTGGTAGTTTGTTTGGTGAGTTGATGGACTCGATAGAAACTGATGCAGATGTTTTTCCAGAATCCTCCGAGGTGCTAGAGGAATGAAAACCGCTGAGATACTAGATGCGATTGCTCAGAGATACAGCTGTCTGCCTAGTGCGTTAGTAAAACTAGACCCGGTAGAATTGGCATTTAATTATGAGGTTATAGCAAAAGCCTCAGCGAAGTAGGAACAATGGCTGGCAGTAAAAAAGCAGAAATCAGCATAAAGGTTAATGCCAAAGACCTTAACCGTATGTTCGGCACATTCAATAAGCAACTAAAAGCTGCTGAAAAGAATACGCAGAGGCTTAATGCGTCTACCAAGAAAGCATCAACTTCATTAAACAACATGGGCAAAAAAGGTGCTGACGCTGGCAAGAAGATAAAAAAGGGAGCAGACAAAGGCTCTAAGGGTCTTGGCGGAATGATGGTCAGCCTCCTGCGCACAAGGGCAGGATTTGTTGTTCTCGGTTTAATTGCCAAGCAAGCGTTTGATATAATTATTGGCAAGGCGTTAAGGGCGCACAGGGAGTCCAAGAAACTTGGCGGTACTGTCGATAGGCTCGCTGCTGAGATTAGGACTATCACTGGAGAGCGTGGTTCACGACTGCCCTTAATTGGTCAGCTAATGGAACTGTCGAATCAGTTTGGTCAAACCTTTGAGTCAATGGCAAAAGCTAAGTACGATATTGTATCGGGTGGTTTTCTTGATGCCGCTGACTCTGCTCACATACTAGAGATTTCTGCCAAGGCTGCGGTTGCTGGTGTATCGGATGTTGGAACAACTGCAAAGGTGCTTGTTCAATCCTTGAGAGCTTACGGCAAGTCAGCCGAAGAAGCTGAGGAATTTGCTGACACTCTATTCAAGACTATCAAACTTGGTATTACAACAATGCCTGAGCTTGCTGGTTCTATTGGTAGAGTTACACCGATAGCAAAGGTTGCTGGCTTATCGTTTGATGAGCTTGGTGCTGCGATGTCTATACTCACAGCAAAGGGCTTAAAGACAACAGAGGCAGCCACATCTCTAAGGGCTTTATTAAAGGCTCTTATTTCTCCGTCTAGTGATACAGGGAAAGCCCTAGCTGACCTCGGTGTCACAATGGACGCAGGTTTCACTCAGGCAATGATAAGACTTGGTGAAGCTGGGTCTGAGGGTGAAGCGGTACTTGCGAAATTGTTTAATAATATCAGGGCGCAGATGGGTGTTTTCACTCTAGCATCTGATGGAGCCTCTCTATTAGTAAAAACTATGGAGGAGTTTGGCAATAAAAAAGGTAGCATGCAGAGTGCCTTTGATGAGGTCGCCAGCACAATAGACCAGTTTAATAAAAAACAAGAACAGACCATTAAGAACTTTCAAATAATGAAGGGTCTTGGTGCTGGGTCTGGAGCAGAGAAGTCTTTTGAGATAGTCGAAAAAGGTCTTGGCGGCCTAAGTGCAAGGGCTTTCGCAGCAGAGCTTGTACTTGCTAATCTAAACAGTACAATAGAAGCCTCCGCTACGGTACTAGCCGAGAAAGCTAAGGTAGCTATCACTACAGGCGCAGCTATGGCTTTATTGGAGAAGAAGTACGCTGGTGCTGCTGCTGGTTTTGTTAGAGGGCAGGACAGGATAGAGCTTGGGTCTGAGGCTCAAAGTAAAGCTCTCAAAGAATACAATAGGCTTATGGCAGAAGGTGTCAAACTATTCAATCAGCTAAAAAGATTAAGCGACAGAAAGACTGAGCCTATATTAGACGAAGCTGTTATGAAAAGAATGACAGATAGAATAGCTGACTTTAATGCGGAGTGGGTTGGCTCTGAGAAGCCAGTAAAAGAATACACCGCTGCGTTCAATACCTTAATAGCCGACATGAAAAAGAGTGCCAGCATAGAATTAGACCCATCTTTCGGGTTTGACTTATCTGACCTAGCTGGACAGACAACGCTGTTCGATAATGATATGGATGAGTTTATGGCGATTGTGGCATCTGGTGCTACCTTGCCGTCAGACGAGCTACAGAAACAGCTTATTCAATGGTTCACTGATGCCAACAACGAGAAGACAATAACAGCAGCCAAGGCTCTTGGCATAGATATGAAAAGGGCTGTTTGGAAAGATGGCGTTTTAGATGAAGGCGGAATCGAGCCTAGTGAGCTGTCTGGGCAGATGGTAGCTATGGTGAACAAGTCTGTAGCGGAATTTGAGAAGAATGTCAAAGGAGTCGAGCCTGGAGTTACACTTACAAAGATTGTAGGTTTAGCAAAAGATGGCGATTGGGATGACGTAAAAGCACAGCTTGCAGACATGGCGCAATCAGTTGCTGATGCTAAGCAAGAAAATAAAGAGGCAGCTAACCTTGTAAGACTAGGGGAGCAAGCGGACGCTGTGCGAGATAAATTCAATCTTCTTGCTGGTAGCGACTGGTTTGTAAAAACACCAGAAGTTGACATCCCTAAACTCAGGGCGCAGATGGAGCAGTATGCTTTAAGTGTTGGCGCAACAAACATGCAGCTAGACGACCTATATACCGCAATGGTTCAGGGTTCAGGAGAGCCAGCCGAGGCGTTAGCTTACCTAGCGGAGTTGCAGCTCAGGTTGCAGAAGGAAACAAAAAAAACCACTAACGACATGGAAAAATTAGGCAAAGACGCAGCTAATTCAATAGGCAATAACATGGGTAATGCTATGGCTGATATTGTCACAGGCGCAGCCACAATGCAAGAAGCGTTTTCTCAAATGGGAAAAGCTATCGTTGCCGACCTAACACGAGTTATTGTTAAGATGCTGGTGATAAGAGCAATCATGGCTATCTTTACAGGTGGTGCAGGAGCTGGTGCAGGAGCTGGTGCAGGAGCTGGTGCTGGCGGTAGCGGTATGTCGCTTGTGGGGGGGCAAAGCGTTGGACTGATGGCTAAAGGTGGCAGTCTACCTAAAGCTGCTGCTGGAATGATGATTCCAAGTACGGGTCAAGCTGGACTTGATTCTGTTCCTATTCTAGGCATGCCGGGCGAGGGTGTTATCAGGCGAAACACAATGCAACGCCTAGAGAGATTCCTTTCTTCAAGTGAGTCTAGTTCAGCTATGGGCATACAGCCTATTGGCGGTGGCTCACCAATGATGGTTAACTTCAATATAGCAAGACCACAAAGTGCCACCGACAGTGTTCAGATGGCACAGACAGTGAGTAGAATGGCAAGAGAATACAACAGGAGAGTAATGTAGTGAGTGCTAATAATCCAACTCCTTTATTTACCTTAGTGAGAACTGAGACTTTAGAAGATTCTGAGGGATTAGACTATACCACAGGTAGCAGTGAAGCTAGTTTCAGCGATGAGATAAAACTTATTGATGGCAATGGTGAGCCATGTGCTATCCCATCAGCTCAAGGTGTAGAGGACTTGGATTATGAGTATGAATATATTGACGGCTCAAGAGGCAGTACCAACCTAGTGCATCGGCAGAAGATTACGCTCAAGTGTGACTTCCTTACTGGTGACACACGCAGGAAGTTGCACCAGTGGAAACAAGATAGAGCTAAGGTCAGGTTTACTCCCGGCTATGGTTCTAAAACTGAATGTGCGTGGCGACCTGTTCCCGACTCAACTACGCATGACTTGACCGGTAGATATGAACAAGATGAAACCAACTCAGATACCGAAGCCCATTATGTATGGGATGATTATCTTATGGACGGCATGATGCGTAAGTTTGAGAATGATGCGTCAAGACAGATTAAGACTTCTGCTGGAACAATGCAGATGTTCTCTGATGGCTCTGGCACGAATCACGCTAACCCAGCTACGCCAGTAAGTGGCGGTAGTGGGTGGAGTATACCTGGTGGTTATTCAATAACAGGCACTTATATCGAAGACGGCTTTGGCTGTACCGATTGTCCACACTCCTACAGATATGATTTTGCTGACCCTAATATCAACGGGTATATCTATTATCCCATACCAACTGGAATGACATTTGACGGCGATAGTACAGTGTGTATTACTGTGTGGTTAAAAGGAAACCTATCCTCCCTTGCTCGCATGAGACTAAGAGCAACACCGTCTGATTATGTTGACGCTGACATTGGCGAGATGGATTTATCCTCATGGACTCCGATACACCTAACCCTTAACACTGATTGGACAGTTGCTACCAATAGGCATATTTTAATTTACTCATCATCTGCTGACGCTGTAGGTGCTTTAGAGGTAGGTCCAATAATAATAACTGATAGTGCTTCAAATTACACAGAGCCGTTTCCTCAGTGGAGCGAGACTGGCGAAGCACCGGCGACAGAAAGAATCAAACTTACTGATGTTGAATACCCAGATTCAGGAACACAGACAGCTTCTTTTTGGTTAAGTGACAGGGTGAGCGATTTACGCATATCGGCATTTGATGTTTCTTCTAGAGGTGATGGGGGTGGGATGTATATAGTTAATACGGGGTCGGCTGAGAGTGCTTCTCTGACTTGGAATGATGGAACAGAAAATCAGAGCCAGTCTTTTGATTACGACCTACTGAACTTCGGTGGAGTTAATGTCGCCTCCGTAGTCTACTCAACAAAGGACATTAAATACTACATCAATGGGACTTACATAGGAGAGGATTCGGCAGAGTTTGGTGACTTAGGGGTAGATGATTTAGATATAGGCAACGCAACAAGCTATGGCGGTTCGGGCATACACGGACTGCTGACCTTTAGGCTCGATAGAGAAAAATTGACTGCTGATGAAGTAGCTGACCTACATAAACAATTAACAGACCCTGGTTCTCTTGAGGTAATTGTACCTGCAAGGGGCAGGGTGTTTAGAATAGACTCAATACCTTCAACGCCAAGAGCAACTTCTGGTGGTACTCACTGGATAGGAACTCTTGTTTTAGAACAAGTGGATTATGAATCAAGTCTTGAGGACTTAACAAGCAAGGAGTATTAGAGATGAAAAAACTTTTAATTATGGCATTGGCGTTGGTTGTTGCGGTCGGTGCTTTTGCAGAGCCACCACAGTTTATTAACTCAGAAGCTAGTGGCACGGATGCTGTAGTACTAGAACCACCGGGAAATATCAGCTTCATCGAAGTGTTTGCGCCAGACGAGGATGTTACTGTGAGTCTTTGGGAGTTCACCGCTGCGGATACATTTAAGCAAAAGTACCCATATTATAACACAGACAACTGTGCTGAGTGTGATAGTATTTACACAGTTTATGCAGGCATACCACGCAAATTTACTGGTGCGTTTGATACGGACTTAATTTACATTGCCAGACCAAACGCTACAAAAGTTGAGGTGTCAGCACGATGAAGTATTTTGTTCTACTGATGTTGCTTATTGCTATGCCGTCAATAGGGCAACACGCAACACCGTTTACAATGGGTGGAGATGATAATGAAGATGGCATGATTGGCGGTGTTACGGGAGACGCTGGCGTGAACCTCTTTAATGCCAGCACCGCAGGTGGAGTTCAAGGAAATGGAAACTGGCTTGTACAGTCCCCAATAGATGTTGCTTTAGGTACAGAAGATTCTGATGGTGGCACGGATGGCTTTACATATTCAACAGCAAGTGCTGCTGCATATAAGTATGGTGCTAATTCTACAAAGATGGCACTTCATACAGACGGTTATCTTGAAGACGGCGAAGACCTTTGCTGGTCTATTTGTATCCAAAACGTAAACACTCCGGCAGGCACAAGGATACAGTTGTTTTCAGCAACTGGCGGTGCTGCATGGATATTGAGAGTAGATTGTAATTTCGCCAGCAGCGGTACTTCAAAGACGATTAGCACGGTTGTGGCGAACGCAGCATTGACGGCTCTAGGTGGCTCAGTCTCTTACGAGAGCTTGGGCAGTGATTGGTATCGTATTTGGGGAACTGTCCCGATTGACACTGCTGGTGAATGGGATGATTGGGAGATGAGGCTTCTTCCGTGGATAGCATCAACAGCTACCGATGCAGAAATTATGTATTGTTTCCCACAAGTAAATCCAGGAACAGAGCCAGACACATTCGTACCAGTGGTAGTAGAATAAATAACACGAGGTAACAATGGGATTACTGACGACACCAGGAAAAACCGCAATAAGCAACGGGAATCCAATTAGGCAATATTGGTCTATCTGGACACCTGGAAGCAACGCACCTACTTGGGCCTCTGGCTATAGCGAAAACGCCATACATGGAGGATCATCTAGTGGAGAGTCTGCTGTGGCCCCTGTCGTTATTGACGCAGGGTCGAGGACGCAGACTGCCTACAATGTCGCCCTGAGAGACTTAGGCGACCTAGATGCAGGTGAGTACACAATCACAGTTGATGTCTCTAACGGCAAATTCAATAGTGATGCAGGTGGGTATTTCCGCAACGGCTCGTATGAAGCAGACCCGCAGCAGTGCATATTGAGGCATGAGGTCTATGTTGTGCTTGACGATGGAACAAATACATCTCTGTCCAACTGGTATGGTAAAATATCCAGGTTCAATGTGGAGAGTTTTTGTCACGCAGATGGCACTCTCAAGCAAACCGTTGGCTCAATAACAGCGAGACCTGTGGCTGTTGATACCCTCGAAAGAAAGATAACTGCCGATGACAGGACGGTGGTATCGTTTCCTGTTTTAGATTGGGATGACGACTTGCACGAGATGGCTTATGTTGATATTGAGAATATTGCCATAGACGGTACATATACGGACGATGCTTATCTCAGGTACTTTGGGTGGGATTTAGATGTGAAGGCTGCATTGATTCACGGTGGCGACTTTGAGGTTATAATGGAGGTAGATTATTGGTCAGAAGCATCCGATGAATGGAAGATGGTCACCAAGAACAGCCCTGCGTCATACACATCGGGAAGCACTGCCAGTATATCCATAACCGCTGCATTTACCGGCATGAGGACGCATGGCAACCCATCAAAGGATTCAACTATAAGTATATTTGTATATCCAGAGACAAGCTCCTCTGAGCCGCTATATGGCAAGCCGTTAAATGGCAGACTGGTTGCCAAGAAAAATATACCCCCGTTCAACTGGGATTAGAGAGGTTAAGGCATGGCAATCACATGGAGTACAGTCGCTGATTTAGCTGAAGAAACTGTGCCGTCAATTACATACGCTGATTTTGCTTTCTATACTATATGGGGAACAACGCAGCACACGAATGTTGACTTATATCAAGGCAAGCGGTCACGGCTCTGGATTGGTTTAGCTGCTTACGCCACTAGGTTTCCCGGTGAAGTCCTATACGCAACACCGTTTGCGTATAAGGGCTTTCCTGAAGTCTACTACGGAGGCTGGCGAATAAGAACAACCTATGCAAGCAGTACATATGATGATGTTTTCACATACCCCATAGACCAATATATCACAAGCGACATGGACGACAATCTACCTGCACCGCTATCTCCGCCCAGCGCAAGCGAGGATATAGCTGAGTCTGAGGATGGGGAAATATTGCAATATGTAAGTGCATTTGTGGACGGAGCGTATACTCCGGGCAATGCCGTAAGGACTTATTGTGTTTTCCCTAAAAACTTCCATGCTCCAGATTTCTTCAACTCAACGGCAAGTTTTTACTTGGAGTATATAGCCACCGATTCACGATACGCATCCGCTGCAAGTATTGTTGCTAGTATTATGATGAAAAAGGGTGCTGATGAATCGTTTATAGACACGGACAGCTTTGATGCTAGTCTTACCAGTAGCTTGCGACACACTGTAACATCAGGTCAGACTGTAGCTGAGGAAATAAAGGAGATAGTGAGGAATGATGACAACTTCCCCCTGTTGTATTTTAATATAAACGGTCAGTTTTCATACATGACACAAAAGGCACCCAACACCTGTGAGTTGCTAAGAACAAATATCGTAGGCAATATCTCGCACGAGATAAGCAACGAGCATATTGTTAATGATGTCTTGATGTCAAGATATTCTCCTTATTTAATAAAGATAACAAGACGCTCCGCTGCTCCTACGGTTATCAACGACAACGAGGATGCCGAAATATACTGGTATCAGGATGTTGTACCCTCCGATACCAATAAGGACGGCAAGTACATGTACACGGCCGTTGAGGATTTTGATTTCAGTAGTGTGCCTGAAAAGGGAATCACTGCTGGCATTAGTGGTACTAACAAGTGGACTCATTCTTCAACCAGAGATTCTTCTAATGATGCCAGTATAGAAAAGTACGGGCTTGTCGGTCTCAGACACAAAAACGCAGACTACAATGCGGTGGATTCGTTTACAGGTGAAATCCAAAACGACATAGTCAGGTGTAGGTTCTTGGACGATGTGGATGATGCGCTTGATAGAGTTGTCTACGAGAATAGACCAAAACAAAGAGTGACATTAACTCAGAACATGATGGGTATGGATTTTGACATAGGATACACGACTGAGTTTGACGCAGGTACAGGTACGATTGATGACTTGCGGTGCATTGAGAGAACAACAGACTTCAATAATTTGACAGTAGAATCAACATGGCTAGAGAGCTTTATTCCAACAACCTAAAGGGACAGGATAGCAAATGAACATTATCATGGAAATTAGTTTAGGACAAATTATCTCAGTAGCCACAGTTGGTATAGCTTTGATAACATTCTTTGTTAACCAGAAATATAGAGGCGAAAGCATAGAGGGTACGCTCGCACAAATGACAACCCTAATGGAGCGACATGATAAGAGACTTGTGAAACTAGAGGAGTTCCGCATTGAATATGAAACAAGATACAAAGTAGAACATGCTAAATAAACAAGTATCAGAGAGCTTTCATTTGAGAGAGTTTGCCTGTTCTTGCTGTGGGCTATACGCTCCGCTAAGGGCAGAGCTTGTCCTTGCATTGCAGGAGTTACGAGACTTGGTTGGTAAACCGATACATATCAACAGTGGCGTACGATGCGCATCGTATAACACAGCAGTTGGTGGCAGTAAGAAGTCGCAACACTTAGAGGGCAGAGCGGTAGATATAGTTGTAGGTGGAATGAGTCCAAAAGAATTAGCTAACTATGCCAAGCAGGTGCATAGTTTTCAAAATGGTGGCATCGGAGTTTATGAGGACAAGGGATTTGTTCATGTAGATGTTCGAGGCAAATTAGCAAGGTGGTAAAAGATGGAATGGTTAAAGAGTACAAAACTATTGGTTACTATGTCAGCAATGTCAATGGCTTTCATTGGCAACCTGCTCGGCACAATCAACGGTGAGTCTCTGGCTGCAATCTTGATTGGTGTCAGTGGTACATTTGTTGCAGGTAAATGGGCTGAATACAAGAATATGGCATCGTGATAACGGTGTTGCTTTGGCTTAAAAAGTTTTGGGGTGCGATAGTGGTTGCTTTTGCTGTAGTAGGATATTTACTTAGAAGCAGAACTCCCAAGCACCCCAGTGACAGGGAGTCATGGCGTAGGCGTGAAATACTCAAGGAGCTTGAAGATGAGGATAAGAAGGACGCTGTTGATACTTTGGTTGATAGGCTTGATGACGACTTCGAGGAGCGTAGAAAACGCATACTGTCAAGAGCAAGATCTATCGAGAAGTGAAGCAACTGAGTTGTTTAACTTAGTTGATAAGCAGGAGTACGATATAACTGTACTGAAAATTGAGGCTGCTTACCAGGACAGTTTTCATACCCTGGAGCTTGATAGGCTTGAGCTGTTTTATGTTGAAAGAGAAAAGGAACTGAAAGCTGAAAAACGCAGACAGTTCCTTTATAGTATTCTCGTCACCACAGTTGCGGGTGTATCAGTGTGGGTCGGTGCTACTGCTGTTAAGTAGCAAATATCACTCACTGGTCTTCAATAAAGGCCAGGCCACAGTAGCGCAAATTGCTACCTGACCATTACCGATTGCCTTCAGTCTCGCAACTCTGTCTGTCTTTTTCGTTGTTACTCTATCAATATCACTAATGTCCGCAATATCTTCTCTCCAAAAACTGCCGTCAATAACTGACTCTTTCCACTGATTAAAAGCCTCTCTGGATAATGGCTTCAAATCAGTCCAGCCAATAGGCCAGCCCATTAACCATTCGACCCAATCAGGATTCAACACTGCTGTTGATTCTGCTTTATTTTCTACGCAATCGGGTAACGAATTAGTCTCTGGGTTTCTGCCAGTCCTTGCTATTGTATCTGGCAGCCTTGCTCCCTTGTAATCTCTTGCTGCTGGTGTAGGATATTTTTTAACTGTGTCAGATAGATTCAAACTATGACTACTGTTGCCATCTTTTGACAATCTTCTTCCAGTATCAGTCAGAGTTGCATCTGGATGCTCACACTCTTGGCAGGTCGGTGTTGGATATAATTTTTTATCCTCCAGATGGTGAATAGCGTCACGCAACTTTACTCCCCACCTAACACCCTCTTTGTTTTTCCTGCTGAATGAGCCTTCATGTAGCTCAACATTCTTGACTATACCGCCCTCAACATCGGACACTGTTGGCGTAGGAAACTTCAACCTATTTTTCACCTGCTCCGAATATGGTATTCCCTCCTCAACTTCTGCATTGAGATTTGGAATTGGATGTTTTCTAACACCACCATCTGGATATCTCTTCTCATATTGCTTGCTTGCTGTCGTTGTTGGCGTATGCCACATCTGCCGTTGTTTTTTCTGGTGATTATCCCACGCCTCAATCTGGTGCGGGTGTACACAGTCTCTCAGGTTAGCTGGTTTGTTTCTACCCGGTCTAGCTTGCGTTGCTTCCTTTTTCAGCGCACTCTCGCTCTTTGGCGGAAGCTTGTCCATCGTTGTCGGAGTAGGAAACACTTGTCGCTCTAATCCAGATTCTATTGCGCTTATGCCATCCTCCCAGTTTATCAGCTCCCAGCACACCCCATTTTGCAGCATACCCCATTTCGGCAAGGTCACTGATGACCACGGCAAGTCCTCTTGAAACAAGCATTGGTGAGTTCTCCATGTACGCCTCTCTAGGTCGTATCTCACAAATAACTCGTGCCATTTCTGACCAGAGTCCTGATTTTGCCCCCTCGATTCCTGCCCCTGCTCCTGCAACTGAGATGTCTTGGCATGGGAATCCGCCTGTGATAACAAGCTGTTCTCTGATTCCTTGCATTGCTTTGATGAACTCGGTACACTCTTGGTTGTCGATTCTAAAGGTGCAGATGTCGTCCCAGATAGGGAACGCAGGTAGGATTCCGTCAGCTTGCCGTTGCAATAAAACTCTGCGTGGGTAGTCTTCGATTTCAACTGCGCCAATGGTTCGCCACCCGTGCAACATGCCTCCGATGATGCCGCCCCCCGCTCCTGCAAATAGTGCCAACTCATACATTGTTATCCTTTTGTTAACTGCCTAAATCAAACTCAGTTGTTTTGATTTAATGTTTTAGTTCTCATCACAGTCACCTAAAATTTTACCTATTAAAACAGAAAATCCAGAGTACATTCTTTTCAGATGTTCAAGGCATTCTGCTTTTGCCTCAATTTCTGTCTTATCCGGCTTGCCCACAGAGTGCCCTCTATTTCCATGCCAGAACATTGCTTCCCATAATCCCGAAACATCTTTTCGGACAGAGTAATACGCCATCCCTGCATTTGTAGAGTGTTCAAGCCACGGTATATCCATGCAATATTCGCCCAAACAAGAAAGAGGATTGTTTCGGTCTGTTGTTTCTATCCATTTCATATTTTATTAACTCCTTTTTCAACCAATTCAATTAAGTGGTTATCATTGCCTTGTATAACTGCGTCATACATCGCTTCTTCATTTTCAAGGCATCTTCCTTGATTTTATAGATTTTCATTGATTCGCTTCTCTGCAATCTCAAAGTATGCTTCATCGAGTTCTATTCCAATAAATTTACGGTTTAGGTTCTTGCAAGCTACTCCTGTCGTTCCACTACCCATAGTAAAGTCTAAAACTAACTCACCCTCATTTGTATATGTTTTTATTACATACTCCATTAGTGCTACTGGTTTTTGCGTTGGGTGGAAACCTCTTTGTTGTTTGAAGTCTAGCACCCTTTTTGGTAACCTATCTCCATTATTTATTGTTGTAGTTGTTTTTGATTTTACATTCTGTATCTCAAAAGTCCTATCTTTTTTATCTCTTGTTATTGAGTAAGGTTTTCCACTTGTTTTTTGTGGATTATATACACACTGCTTTCTATAAAAAACACTAACAGATTCAATATCATTTAGTGGTTGTTTTTTAGATAAGAATGGATTCACCCCTTGAGGCTTTCTCCAAATCCAATCATACTTATAGTTTTTAATATTACTCATTCTCAAAGCACTACTAAAAGGCTCACTACCAAAAAGAACTATAGCACCATTTGGTTTTATTAGTTTGTTTAGTCTTTTCCACATCTCATCAAAAGGAATAACACTATCCCATTTGCACGCTGTTGTCCCATAAGGAGGGTCTGTTATTATTGCATCAACTATTACACCCTCTGCTATCAGTTTATCCATCACTTCAAGGCAATCACCTTGCATCAATTCAATCTTTACCATCTTTCAACTCCTTAACTAATTTCTCGTTTGCGTCCACAATCTTCTGCATATCCTCAACGGATATTTCTTTTTCCAAAGGCTCGAAGAAATAAACCTTTTCATCTTCTGTCTGAAAATACTCTTTCGTTACTTTGATGACTTTCATATTTCACTCCTTTAATTAAACCATTGAATCGTCATAAGATTGCATATATCCAAACGCCCTAAGTGTTCTTATCTTCTCTAGGGCATCTTCCTTGATTTGTTGAATACGACTACCGCTCAAGCCTAGCATTATCCCTATACTCTTGAACTCCAAAGCGTCATTGCCCTCAAGTCCGTAGTATAGCTTCAACACCCGCGCCTCTTTGGGTGTCAAGTCGCAGAGCATCAGCTCAATACAATCGTTAAGGCTTTCGACAGCGAGTGCATGGTCTGGCAAGTGTCCTGACGTATCCTCAAGGAAGTCTAAGAATGTATCCCCATCTTCGTTGCCCACAAAATCATCAAGCGACAGTCCGTCACTAAGAAGCGGAGCTGTGTCGTTTATTACGCTGACTGAAACACCAAGCTCTTTTGCAATCTCCTCCCTAGTCGGCTCTCGTTGTAGTTTTTGTAGCAATACGCCAGATACTTTTTTGGTTTTGTTTACCACTTGAGACTTGTCAAGTGGCATCCTGACAGCTTTTGAATAGTCGCCAATCGCTTTATGGATTGACCTCTTTATCCACCAAACAGCATAGGATATAAACTTTAACTCTTTAGTTTCATCAAATGTTTGAGCAGCACGAATGAGTCCCATGTTGCCCTCACATATTAAGTCCTCAAGTGGAATACCAAAGTTGGTAAACTTCTTGGCAACGGTAACTACAAACCGCAGGTTGGAATTAACTAGCCTGTCTAGTGCCTCCTTGTCACCCCTGCGGATACTGCGAGCTAACTCACACTCTTGTTGAATGGTGAGTATTGGGTAGGCATCTATTTCTTTGAAATAAATATCCATGCTTGTTGGTTTCTTGTCATTTTTTTGTAGTGAGCTTGGTGGTTTCATATATAGTCCTTCCTGCTAAAGCTATTCCGATTGCGTCTGCTATTGCTTTATCTTTGTAGTCAACTCCAGTTGGAGTAACATACGCTCTTGACGCAGTAACCATTGCAGTCTTATCTGCGTTGCCTATACCAGCTAGAGACTTCTTGCCTTGCTTGGGTTTTACCCTCACTACTTCTAATCCTTTTGTAACTGCGTGATGAATGATTGCTCCTATAAGCTGTGCTTGGTGCAAGGTGGATATGTTTACAAACTTCTTGTTGAGAACATTCTCCTCTATGCACAGTACATCGCCAACCGAGAAGTACCATTTCATCTCATGTATGATTGCCTCAAACCTATGTTCAAGCTGTATGGCATCACCATGTTTTGTTTTAGCTTTGACCTTAATACATTTGGGCTGTTGTATCTTAGCTCCATTAAGAAGCACAGCTCCAGTTGCGTTAAGTGAGGGGTCAACTCCTATGTATTTCACTCACCTCTCCTTATTTGTTCCCTGTAAATCATTTCCCATTGGTAGAGCTGAGGCATGCCACCCTCAACAGTCACCCAGCCTATAGTTGTAGATGGGTATGCACTATCCCTCATGCACTTGTACTCAACTTTCTTTTGGTCAAACATACTGCCACCCTCAATAGCTAGGTATGGATTCATGGTTGTAGATACACCACTAAACAAGTGATGGCTGTGACCAGATACAACATTGACATTGTACTTATCTGCTAGTGCGATAGCTACTCTGCCAGGTATCTTGGAGTAACCTTTTTGATGCGAGTATCTCCAATCACCAACAGGGCTACCCTCCATAATCATGTAGTATCTCTCAGTGATGGTGAACTTTTTCATCAAGTTGGGTGGCTCACTGCCGTCTTTATCTCGCCAGTCGTTAGATGGCACAAGGTACATTTGGAGTATTGAGCTAAACGGTACAGCTCCATCCAGCTTTCTAATAATACGATAATCATGGTTGCCTAGCACGACATAGATAATATCAAATGTATTATATAGCACCCGTAGGTATTCATAGATAACTCGTCTCGCTCTCTCTGTCTCTGGAACTGACCTACCTACATAGCTTGTCTCCCAGTGACTCGCCCAATCAGCATCAATAAAGTCACCATTGAGTATGCAGACTTTCAGCCCTCTCTCCTTAGCCTGAGTCATAGCGTCTACGAAAGCCTTCTTATTAATGTATGGTGCATGGCAATCTCCAAGTATCATGCAGTCTTGGTATGGTACTATAAGTTCAGGAGGGAGGAGATTTGGCACATCTGGCAGTGAATCTAGTTCTTTAACTAGGTCAGGCAGTGTGCGTGAGATAGATGCTACCGTGTGAGGTAGTTCAAAGTGACCCTTCACCGCTTTGCTTGCTTCTGTTTTAGTCATGTCTTGTAACACGCATCCTCTAAAATAGTCAGCGTGTACTGCTCCAAGTTTTATTTTATATGCTGGCACTAATCACTCCTTGTTAAAAGTAGTAAACTATCAAGGCTATTACCGAAGTCGCACTTAGCAACATACCGCCTATAACTAGAACCCTGTCTTTATTTGTCATTGTGTTCTCCTTATATTTGCTGTTCATCCCGTCCTCCCTTAAGTCCTGTTATGCTACCTATGCAACGTGAATAATCTCTCGGTCGAAGCCTTGCTACCTCCAGCTTGGCTGTTTGCGCTGAGTGAGCTTTTAGTTTAATTCTTCAATGATTCTGTTTATGATACCACAGCCACCCGGTGCGCCCATGTCAATAAATGGCTCACTCTCAGTTGACCACACCCCAGCTCTCCCAAACTCATCTACACCACGAACTCTAATAAGTGATACACCTACTGGCATGTCCTGAGTTAGTGTCGGGTTAATTGTAGTCCCGAATGACTCCCAGTCTCCGCTGTTCACTCGTAGTCCTACTTCATAATAAACTACTGGTGTCCCTGTTGTTGGTTCAGTCCATGTGTAGGTTACTGTGATAGCCCGTGCGTGTCCAACTGTCATTAGCAAAAGTATTACTGCTATGGCTAGGTTTCTCATTTCTTTTTGTCCTCTCTCTGTTTCTGAGTGTTATCCTTAATGCACTGCTTGCACCAAGATTGTAGTTTGTCCCTAGTGTGAGGGTGATAGTAGAACTCAGATGGTTCTAGCCACATCATCTGTTTACAATTCTCATTACCGCACTTTCTAAATTTCATCTCTCTCCTAGAATGGCAGGTCGTCATCGTTGTCTGGTTGTCCCGATGCTGTTGGTGCTGGTGCAAATCCTTGTTGGTCATCGCTCTTACTACCGAGCATCTTCATTTCAGATGCCTTCACCTTTGTGGTGTACCTGTTATTGCCGTCATTGTCTTGCCACTTGTCTGTCTTGATGCTACCCTCAACATAAACCTGCTTGCCTTTAGTTAGGTACTTGCCACAGACCTCAGCAAGACCAGCCCACGCCTCAATGTTATGCCACTCTGTGTTCTCCACCCACTCACCGTCTTTGTCTTTGTACTTGGTCGTTGTCGCAACAGTAAAGCTACATACTGCTGTGTCGTTCTGTGTGTGTCGTAGCTCAGGGTCTTTTCCTAAGCGTCCAATTAGTTGTACTTTGTTTAGCATTTCAACCTCCTAGTTGATTGTATCGCCATTATAATCAATGACATCTTCTCTCTTATCTTCGTATTCAACCTCAAACAAGCTCTCAATCGCATCTGTTACACCTAGCTTTTTAACCATTCTACTCTGCGTCCATCGAGCCAGCTTGCCACAGAAAACTATACCCCACAAGCTGAACCTAATGATAGTTATGTAGTACCAAATCTTAATTCTGAGTATCACGCCTCATCCCCTTTGTTACTTGCGTTATCTCTCACATGTTCCCATATACCCTGAACACGCTCCCACTTCATATCCATATCACCATAGACAGTGTTTATTACTACAGGAAGATTATCCTCACCACCTGTAAGCTCTGCCAAGTAAACCCAAACCCATCTCATAACCTCAGCCCTACGCTTCACATCAAGGCTCTTTAAGAACTCTTGAACTTCTACTATCTTAGCCTTGCTAAACAGGTACTTCACATTAGCAATGTCTGTCCTGATAATCCTACTCACGCCCTCACCAAACATCTGCTTGAGTCTTTCCTCGACCTTGTCAGGGAACGGAATAGCTGTGCCGTATTTCTTCCTGACACTATGGATGGCATTTTTACATTGCTCATCCGTATACCTCTCCATAACGCTCAAGTAGTCCTTAACCTGCGATGTATTTAAGTCCTCGTTGTAGTGAGAGCCAAGACTCACTATTAGTCCAGTCTTAAACTTCTCGTCCAGTAACTCCATATCCGTATCAATAGCCTCTACTAAAGACTCAATGCTCCACCCTCCCTCTGGTCTGTCAATCACTTCGTTAATCTTGCGTAGCTTTCTGGTGTGCTTGTTCTGCATCCTTGCGTTAGCAGAAGCCTCTGCGTAGTCTGGATACTTCTCTAGGATACTATCAGGAGGGTCGAATACTTTAGACTTAGAAAAGTAATTTAGCCCCTGATGCTCAAACCAGTTTGGCGAGAAGTAGTGATCGGTGTTGTAGCGAACAACCAAGTCAACAGTAAGCAACTCTCTGAGTGCTTTCTTTAATCTATCAAGTTCGTAGTTCCCCCAAGGATGCAGTTTCATTTTGAACTCAGACTCAGTAGCCTTAACTTTACCATAGTCATCACTGAGTGTTATGATGCCAAAGAATAGCAACTGTGCATCTATTGATAGCGGTGCAAATCTTTCATCTTGCCATATACCGGGGTCAATTAGTCTAGGTCGCATTCATCCCCCTTTCCAAGTAGGCAGAACAGTAGTAATGAGTTTATTGGAGCGAAAGGGGTAACTCCCTCATTATCCACTGCCCTGCCTGTGTATGTTTGATGCCCTTTCATCGTTCCCCTTGTAGGAAAGACAGTCTGGTTGCCAGTACTCCGTTACTGTAGCCTCCATGCAACGCACCCAGACTGCCTAGTTAGTTATTTCTCTGCGGATTTCCGCTCCATTGCCAACCTGATAATTTGTAGCTCTGCCTCAATCCTGATAGCTTGCGCCTCATTTAGCTCACCGTTCATATTTAATAACACCGCAGTAGCCTCAATCTCATCGTGCATTTTCTGTAGTTGCTCAAGAGTCGCATCGGATAGTTTTCCTGATACATTCATTTAACTTTCCCTCCTTGAGTGATTTCAGGTGTTTATCAATAGCCTCTGTGTCGTCCAAGAAACAGATAAGATTATTTTTGAACCCAGTGTTAATCACTACTGCAGTTCCACCGTTGCTAAAAAACTTAACATGAAAAGTTACATAGCGGTCGCGTTTTGTCCTATGCTCATCCAGTGCCTCAACAATCCCAGCTAATGTTTCCATGTGCCTTTGCTTCATTCTCCACAGCCCCACTCGTAAGCCAGCTCATCAATGTAGTCAGAGTACTTAGCGTTCAGCATTTCAAGTGAGTCCTCGTTCAAGTCAGAGCCATCATCATCAAACTCAGCCTCGTCTACATAGCCTATTACGAAGTTGCCGTCTCGCTCCTCCTCGTAGATGATAACATGTGATATAGTTCTGCCGTAAAGCATCATTGGATTTTTAAGTTTCATCACTCATCCTCCAATACTTCTAGCTGGATTACATCTAGTGCGTTTGCCTTAACGACTCCCATAATACTAGCATCTGTTCGCTTTAATCCACCCTCATGCTTACGCCACTTTTTCAACCATTGCTCCTCAGTGCCGACATACACACCATCAGTAAATACTTCCTGCCCCATAAGTATCATGTGTGTTAGTTCTGCTTTATTCATTACTCGCCTCCTTAGAAATCAGGGTAATTCTTAATGTGCTCACGATACTGTTCAACTGCCTCCATAATTGTTGATGCAAGTTTATTAGCATCATCGTAAGTACTCACCATGTCAAGGTTGGTACAGGCTTCGTTGATGACCCTTTGAATTGACCGTACCAAAGTAGTACCTGACTCATCAAGTACGCCGTTGCTCCAGTCAGATACATATCCCTCGTAGCCTGGAATCTGTGTTTGTCTTCGTTTAGCCATTGGCTTCCTCCACTCTGCGTTGAACTTCAGCGTCCCATGCGTTACATACACACACAATGCGTCTTAAAGTTACATTAACAAGCCATGACTTTATAATAGGCATCGGGTCTAATGGTTTACCCTCGCACTCAAGCTCCATTATGTTGTGAAGGCAATAGTCTTCCTCGACAGCTAATACTATGTCTGCAAAGTCACTGTAAAAATCATCGTTCTTGTTCTCTAGCCGTTCGTCCCACCAATCATAGAACGCGCCATGATTTTCCGTCATAGACTCAAGCTTTCTCTGCTTGTCTTCCTGCCGTTGTAAGTGCTTGTGTGTTTCTTGTTCTATACCCATGATTTTCCCTTTCTTTGAGTGTGGGGCTGAGATTATCTCAACCCCTGTGATGTAGTATAACCTATGTTTATAACCCTGTCAAGACAGAGTTATAAATTATTTACTTTTGTCAACCTGTACCAACTCAAACCTAGGAATTACAATCCCTTGCTTCTCCCAGAACCTTATCAGCTTCTTGACCGTCTCCAAGTGTGGTGTCCCTACATGCTCCTCAAGGTGCTGAATCGTAGGTCGTGAGATTTTGATTTGAATCGCAAGCTCACTCCTGCTTAGACCAGACCTCTCTCTGATGTCTATCCAGTCGGTAGACATGTACCTCAAGTAATCAGGTTCAAGCAGTCTGTTCCTCTTGGCGTGGTAATTTGGCTTACCCATTACTTTTCCTCCAACTGCAAAATCATCTTGCATCTTGAACACTCGGCTATCATTTCGTCTAACCAATGTTCTGCTCTTGCTTGGTCGCTATGCTTTTTGTAAATGTTGCCAATATGCACAGTAGATTTGGACTCCTTGATTTTTCCCAGTATTTCCTCTTTAGTAGCCTTGTCATCCTCTGGTGTGATGGTTGGCATTTCAGCTTCTTGTTGTGCAGGTTCAGGTGCTTTCTTTGGTTTTGGTTTTGGTGCAGGCTTGGTTGCCTTCGACTCGTTGTTATACTCGTCTGTGTCTGCGTCCTTAGTGTCATCTAGTAGGAACATTCCGTTGGCTGCGTACTTGCGAGCGTAGGAACTTGCCGTTCCTGTTATTTGACTATCGTCCATTCCTTTCCTGTCCTCCGTCTCCCTTGCACACGCGGTAACCTGGACAGCCTCGCCTGAGAGCGTCAAGGTTAGCTCTGCTTCGACATAGTACCTGTCGCCTATGTGTCTGATTGAGTCAGATGCAGTGAGCGTACAGTCACCCAGCAATGGCTTGACAGCCTTGCAGATGTCCTCAAAGTTTCGATACATATACTTGCCAAAGTTATTTCTCTGGTCTTTTGGGACATGAAGTCCCTGTTGGATTCTTGCCAGTTCTGAGTGAACTGTTTTCTTAGCTGTTGTCATTACCTACCGTCCTTTGCATTTGGAAATTCCTTGAATACATCATCAAATAAAACGCCATCAGTTTCTCGCCCGTCAACGCTCATTCTCTTTCCTCCTGTTAAGTCCTGTTATGCTTCTATAGGCTTGTTAAACGCCACAAATCCAGCTTGTCCGGTAGCTTGTCCGGTGATTTTTTGTCATTCATTATTTTCCTTCTTTCTGTCCTGTAAATTAAACTCCAAGCCTCTCTCTCAATGCTTCAGGTAGATGCTCAATAGAGTATACCGTGTAGCTACCTTTAGTCAAATCTTTACTGACAAAGTTTCTTTTTGTTTTAGCAAACACCACCCCATCTTTCTCCAGATTATCATCACATTCCTCCGTTCATGTTTACCCCATCGACACAACTTATTTATATGTCGATATTTCCCCAGCATATCATCGCTCATATTTTCCCCGCTTTTTTCAGAAACAGCCTTATAGTGAAATAATCCCCACTACTTTACTATTTCAGCCTTGCATAATCTCTATCTTGCACACTGCTAGTGCCAGCGTAACCGCCAACAGAATTATAAAAGCAATGCTTTTTAGTGTTCGCATGTTCATGATTTACCCCTTCCGTTATTGGTGCGCCTGGTAGGGTTTAGTTGTTGCTTTCATTGTCCATTACCTCCAGTTTTTACCAGAAAATCCTTATTATACCTTCGTACCGTTAGAAAATCCTTATTATACCTTCGTCTCCAAAAACAATCCGGTCTACTGTTCATTATAGCCAACCTTCCGTTATTGCCAGCATTGCCAGCAAGGTTAATATCATTGCTACCTGCGCAGTCACTAGCTTGTGGTTATAAATTGTGTTATTCATTACTACCACCTTCTAAGAATGCGCTGCCAGTCTCCAACAATCGCTCCTGTTCGGCAGTTAATACCAGTCCATTTTTAGTAATTGTCGCTTCCATTCTCTCAACCTCCATCTTGAGTGTACCGGATGTTCTCTTCAGAGTCACCACGTCCGGCTATTATGTGACTGACAGGGGCGTTTGCCCCTGTTTCGATTACTGCACCTGATCGCTTATTAAAATGGTTACCTGATCAAGATATTCCTGTACGGCAATCTTACCATCAAGATCGATATAACTAAGTTCCGTTTCTAGTCTCATTGTACCAGTCACGGGCTTTTCCGGGTCAATCTTTTCAAGTTTACGGATTAAGTCTTTTACTTTCATTCTATCTCCTTTATTAAAGTGTTTGTGGACAACCTAAGTGATTGCCACGGTTTAATTATCGCAAGTCTAACAATTCTACATCATCGATAAGTGGCAGTTCGATTTCCAACTTGCCATCACTCTTATTAAAATAGATGCTTTCTATCGGAGCTTCTGTGCCGTTTCCATCCGATGCAATGAAAGTAATAGTCTCGCTGGCGGACATTGCATCTTCAAGTTCTGCTATTAGTCTCCTGATATCCATTCTATCTCCAGTTTCAAGTGTTTGTGGTATGTTCCAAAATGGAACCAACCAGATTTTCCCAGATTTTCCCAGAAAACGCCTTATTACGCCTTATGGGTTATCTAGTCTGTTTCGCATATCGTTGTATAATTGTATATGCATATAGCTATACAACTATGTTTGCATATAATCAACTGCTTACATAGTAGGCTATTGCCCCAACTATCAAGTAGATTGTTACTTGCTTCCAGGCTCTGCGCAACCTGGACCGCTTTACCTGCGCTACTTCCTTGCGCCACCACTTGGTAGGCCCTAGTTTTGATACTGTTTTACTATGCATTATACCCAACCTTCCATTGTAAACGAGATCGTTTATCACAAGG
>Ga0257119_1000594_pt1 | contig 32793 bp, 37 predicted proteins | sample SI112_200mmetaG_FD_190179 | JGI IMG/M metagenome (GOLD analysis project Ga0257119, IMG submission 190179) | Marine microbial communities from Saanich Inlet, British Columbia, Canada - SI112_200m | ecosystem: Environmental > Aquatic > Marine > Inlet | place: Canada: British Columbia | collected... | reverse complement strand
TTTTTTTCTTAATGTTGATTACAATATTTTTATGAAAAATATAACTTTTGTTGATTTGGGATTTATGTTACTTGTAAAATAAAGTCAAACATGAGGAGTTATATGTCTCATAAAAGAAAAAAAAGAAATACTGATGATCCTAAACCTCTTAATTTTGATCGTGACGTTGAAAAAGGGCCTAGTGATCATCTGAAAAAACCATTCATGACCCCTTCTGATGAAAGGGGCGATACTGAAGGCTATCAATATCACGAAGAAGAAGAAGCTCTCAGTCCAGAAGAAGTAAAAAAAAGAAAAGAAGAGGGTAATCTTTAACTTTTTCACCCTTGCTATATTTATTTGATTTTAAAGGGATACGCAAACCTGAAAACAGGAAATAAATCGAGGCGTGCTAGATATCTGGATATTTAAAGAAGCCTCTATCCGATAAAGGTACATATTTTGTTTATTAGGAATCGGTTCTTGATATTCCTTTCTTTTATCATGGTATTCGAATAAAGCTTTATTTTGGATTTAAGTTTTTAGATTAACTTGAACCTAAAATGAATATTAACAGGAATCTCTAATTACGCATGGATCAAAGAACGGGGTAAGGTCAGATTAATCTATAATTCAACATTTCTTAAACAATTTTCTTATAAGAATTAATAATGGAAATATTTCTACCCTTCCTAAAATCATTGCTATCATTAAGACAATCTTGCCAATAATGGGGACTGTTGTTAATTCCATTGTCGTTAATCCGACTGTTCCTAAAGCAGAAGCCATTTGAAATGAAGAGTCGAGAAAATTATACCCTAACATTAGGAATATTATAGTTCCTGTAAAAAGCACTAAAAAATATAAACTTACAAAAACGATAATTATAAATAAATTTTTTTCTTCAATTACTTTATTGTTAATTTTTAACGGGATTACAGAATGTCTAGGAGAAATTAGTTTCTTAATAATCCAAGGAATCATGGCAAATAAAGAATATACCCTAGCAACCTTGATACCACCTGTAGTACTGGCAACGCTTCCACCAATTATCATACCAGTTACAATAATCGTAATAAAAATATGAGGTAATATAGAAATATCTGAAATAGAATAACCTGTTCCAGTAAATGCCGATATTAACTGGAATAGAACTACCTTAATATCAGTATATCCTACTAAAGTCACACCAATACTCAATAATAAAAAAATCAGAAAAATATTTTTCTCATGAGATAAAAGAAACTCTTTAAATTTTCTTTGGAGAATTTTATTGTGCACAATAAATGAAATTGAACCTAGTAGCATCAAAATACATAAAATTACTAATTGCATATTGTTAGCATTTAAAGTATCTGTAACAATAAATCCACCTGTGGAAATAGATGTGAATGACAATGAGATTGATTCAAACAAAGACATTCCTGAGAAATACAACAAAATAATTGCTAGTAGGGTATAACTTCCATAAATAATTAATATGTTTTTACTGCTTTTCTTTAAATTAGGTTCTACTTCTTGAGAAAAGCCCTGTGTTTCATATAATGCTAGTATGGATTCTGTTTGTGTTGTTTCTTCTTTACCATGAAAATGCAACCTAGTAATAATAAATAGAAAAACTATTACAATTCCTATTCCGCCTATCCATTGAGTTTCAGCTCTCCATAACAATAAACATCGAGGTAAGTTTTCTAAAGAACTATACAATGTTAAACCAGTTGTTGTGAATCCTGATACTGACTCAAAAAAAGCATTAATGAAATTATAATTAAAAGATGGTAAAAATGAAATTGAACTAATTAATGCTAGAATAAGTAATGCAATCACAACTAATATACATGCTTGAGGAAGTTTCAAGGTTTTTAATGAATTAACATTAGAACTTTGTTTCTTTTCAATCCAAATGAAAATAAATCCTAATATTAATGAAATAAGAATTGTTATGATAAATAGGATTATAGATTCACCATAAATAATTCCAGAAATAACAGGAATGATTCTGAGACCGGCTGAAATTATCAGAATATAACCTAAATAACGTAATAAGATATTCATTCTCCTGTAATATTCTTAATGACTTCAGGTAAATCTTTAGTTTTTACTGCTACTAAGAGTATATCACCCTCTTTTAATCTAATTTCTTTAGATGGGAGAATGATTGTTCCATTTCTGTAAATTGTTGCAATAATTGCATTTTTGATTTCAGGTTTTTGTTCAATTAATTTGCTTTTTTTATCAATCGCCTGTTGAATTATTTGGATATCACCTTTTCCTAACTGGGCAATAATTCTTGTACCATCGTAAGTTTGTAAAATGCTTTTGATCGTAATAGCATTACTTCCAGCTACAGAAACAAAACCACTTAAACCTAATCTAAAAAACAATTCTTCATTCATTGGTTTACTTACTAAAGGAATTACTTTTTTTACTTTTTCTAGAATGCCAATTTGTGAAATCATTAAATTAACGGTATCATCAGCAGTAGTAATAACTAATGCATCAGCTTTTTCAATATCAGCCTCTTGAAGAATTGAAATGTCAGTGCCGTCACCATGTAGAATTAACGCATTTGTTTTATTAGTAAGCTCTTTACAAAGGATCTCGTCTTTTTCTACAATTGTAATTTCTGCTTCATTTTCAAATAATTTAGCAACTGTTAAACCGGTTTCTCCACCGCCAACAATAATAATTTTCATGTTTATATCTACCTTTTAACATTATGGTTACTTAAATAAATGATAGAGGTCTATTTTTCAAAGCTTTCCTAGTAAGAATAAGATTATAATTGCTATCAGGATTATACCAATAATACCTGAAGGGAAATATCCCCAACTTCTGTTGTATGGCCATCTTGGGAAGGTTCCAATTAAAAATAAAACCAATAAAATAATTAAAATTGTACCAAGCATTGATTCCTCCTTGGGTAATAATCCTTATTTTAATTTTATTTTGCAGATAATTAATTATTTATCAATTATTTATTTATTATGTATCTTAATTTGTTCGATTAATTGCTTTTTAAAGTTTGATGTATTAGGACATTTTAACTTTGAGATTACAAATTTAAATTCATTGTTTACATTTTTATTTTTTAGTTATATATGAAAAGAAAAACCTAAGATAGGTTAAATTATGCTTATAAAAAGAATTTCAGGAATAATCATATTAATCTTGGGAATTTCTTTGATACTATCCTCTTTCTATATCAAAAGTCGTGTTAGTTCGGGAAGAGAGCAAATCTCTGAAGCAAAAGAAAGTGTTCGTAAAGGAAAACAGCTTTCCGATTTAAATCCTTTTACAAAAGAAGTTGGCAAGCACATAACAGATTCAGCAGAAAGAAAAATTAAAGAAGGCTCTGCTAAGGCTGATACATATGATACAATCGCATTATGGTTTCAAATCGGGGGTGGTGTATTTATTGTTATAGGCTCAGGTTTGATATTTGTTAGCCGAAAAAAGAAATAAATTAAATATAACTTTTTGTTAATTTGAAAAATCATATAGCGAAAACTAAGCATTTTATATATGTAAAGAGAGTCTTAGAAGGGTTTATTGACCAGAATAAAGTTTTTCAGACATTGGAGACGCCTTTAAAATAAGATGATTAAGATTCAATTCATTAAAAACAACATTATTGATCTTCCATATTTTTTTATGACAATCAGGTAAAGTTGTTAAAAGAATATTATTATTTTAATTTAGAGAACACAAAACGTATGTTAGTAACTCATTTTTTTCTCTACCAAGATTGCCAGATAATATTTTTCCCAAAAACATAATAAATCCATACACTGATTATACTGATAATGATTTGTATAAATTTTTAGAAAGTTATCATTAACTCTTTTATCGAAATATTAATATAAGACAAAAACAAAAGACCCCACTTTTATTAATGAGGTCTTTTGAAGTTTAAGAATTATCGTTTATGGTGGTGCTTGTGTTTATGATGTTTACTATCTAACAAGCCTTCTGTATAAGTGTCTTGTGGAGCATATCCTGCTGGTGGTCCATATCCTGCTGGTGGTCCATATACAGGTGCTTGCCAATCTCTTCGTGGTGGCTGTGGGTAATATCCTCCCGATGGTGGTGGTATTGAACCTCCTATCGCAGGACCAGATCTTCTTCTATCAATTTCTTTCACAGATCTATTAGTAATATCAACTATTGCATTATGCCAAACTTTTTTAATTAATTTATCAACCTGGCTACTAGTATAGCATTCTGTCATGCAAAAAGGAATATCAGCTACTGGAATACAAACTATGCAACAGCAGCAATGAAAAAGATTGGCTATGCAAGAGGTCATGTTTTCCATTTTTCTTACATCAGCAGGTTGTAGATGAGCTGCTTGAAAAAATTCAAAAAAACTTGACTATATTAGAGAATTACAAAAAATCTAAAGTACCAATTAAAGCTTTTAGCGAAGATCTTAAGCAAAGTTATAACATAGAAGATTTCAAGCAACTTGGAATAAAAAAAAATCAATTTTACAAAGAATTATCTTCTTTAAATTTACAATATGATCTCGAAAAGAAAACTCTAGAATTAGATGAAAATAAATATAATACATTATTTGAAAAATATGAAAAGTTAAAGGCAGGCTCTTTAAACAAAATGTTATCTGGTCTAACAATTATTAAGACCCAAATATCGTTAGCTATAGATGAGATACAAATCGAAAGATCTCAATCAAAGTTTGACCAAAAAAAACAGCAGATTTCTTTTTTAAAAAAAGAAATCGTTTTTGCAAGAGAGCATTTAATTTATCATCAAGAGGATCTTAATAAAATAATCAACGAAAAAAACAGTCTTATAAAAAAAATGCACGATTCACAAAATATAATCGAAGAATCTAATAATGAAATCAACATCTTAGACTATCAAGATAATATTGATAATTTAGAGTATCACAGATTGTTACAAATTTTGTTAAAAGAAATTGTAAATGAAGCTCAAATAAATACAAAACTCATTATTAATGAAATACAGGGAATGTTTTTAAAATTAGGGCTTAAAAAAGAGAATATTAAAACAGAGAAATTATTTAAAAAAGTCAGTTCTTTTACTGACAGCTACATGTTAATCAAAAACGATAAAAAAAATTGGAAAAAACAAGCTGATTTAAGATTTGAAAAATCATTGCAATATATATTAAAAGCGAAACAGAGCAACCTTCAATTAAACCAAATAGAGCTCATTGCACAAGAAACTTTATTTGACTTAATAACTCTGGACGAATATCTAGATTTAACCAGTTTTTTTATAGATCAATTTACTATTGAGGTGCAAGAGAATTACGCTACCTTCTCAGACTCCCTATATAACTGGTGGAGTTCAATAGTAATATTTTATAAAACACATGCCTCTTGGTTTGAAGATACTCTTTTTAAAATTGGAAAAAAACCTATCACACCTTTGGGCATCATTAAATTTTTTGTAATTTTAATAGCTACCTATATTATTTCGAGATTGATAAAGAGATATATAAATAAAATTGGTAAAAAACAAAAAAAAATAAGCTCATACGCTATTTATACTTTAAGTAGGTTGTCATTTTATATAGCCATGATTTTTGGTGTTATTATTGCTATAGTATCTTTGGGTGTCGATTTTACAGCCTTTGCTTTTATAGCAGGAGCGTTAGGTGTCGGAATAGGCTTTGGTCTTCAAGTGTTTTTTAATAATTTTATATCTGGAATTATTTTATTATTAGAAAAAAATATTAGAGTTGGTGATTTTATACAATTAGAATCTGGTGAATATGGATCTATAAAAGAAATAAATGTTAGGACAACTCTAATGAAAACATTAGATAATTTAGAAATATTAATACCGAATTCAGATTTAGCATTAAAAAAATTTACAAACTGGACTTTATCTGAAAAAATAAGAAGAGTTAGAATTCCTTTTACAGTAGCATATGGTACTGATAAAGATATTGTAAAAAAGGTTATTATACAAGCTGCGAAAACAGTTTCTATTACTATAAAAGATAAACCTATTGATGTGTGGCTTGTTGAATTTGCAGAGAGTTCATTAAATTTTGAATTAGTTGTATGGGTAAATGAATATATAACAAGTGTTTCTGTTATTGCAACAAAAGCACGATACCTATGGATAATAGAGACCGCTCTTAAAGAAAATAACATTACAATTCCTTTCCCTCAAAGAGATGTTCATGTTTATGAAAATAAAAAAGATTGATTATGAAAAAATATACTTGTGAAATATGTAAAAAAGAATTTATTAAACAGAAAGTATTTCCATTAAATATGGTAAGAGACTCTATTTTAAATTTAGCTAAAGAATCTTATCAAAACATTAATGAAAATGGTTATATATGTGATGATGATTTAAAAATCTTAAGAACTAAATTTATTGAAAACAATTTGAAAGCTCACAAAGGAGACCTTTCAAAACTTGATGAAATGGTTATTAATTCTTTAAAAGAATATGATCTTGTAACAGAAAATATAAATAAAAAATTTGAAAAAAAACTTTCATTTGGAGAAAAAATTGCAGATAAAGTTGCTTTATTTGGTGGTAGCTGGAAATTCATAATTATTTTCATTTTATTTATAGTTTTTTGGATGACATATAATACAATCAGCTTATTTCGTAATCCTGTAGACCCTTATCCATATATATTATTAAATTTAATATTGTCTTCTTTAGCTGCTATTCAAGCTCCTGTGATTATGATGAGTCAAAATAGACAGTCACAAAAAGATAGAATGCAATCTGATGATGATTATTTAACGAATTTGAAATCAGAACTAGAGATAAGACAGCTTCACATAAAACTAGATCAATTTATGAAAAATCAATGGGATCAGCTTTTAGAAATTCAGCAAATACAAATAGATCTAGCAGAAGAATTATTAAAAAATAATAAGTTTAAAAAAAAATAAAAATATCTGTCTTGGAGAAGCGCTACAAAAATTTGTTACTATGGGGCTGTTGAAAGCTAAAGAATAATATTTGACTATTTGTTATAATATCTTTTTTATTGCTTGATAAATCAATTCATCTAAAAAAATGAAAGTCTTGGTTCTGGTAGAAAATCGAAAGATCACAAGCTATAAAAAAGATTGCTAATAAATTTTATAAGTAATTCATTAATAGACCTTTGAGTTACGGCTTCTCTATATGGCATGGCTTTACTATTTTTTTTAATCTCATTATTAATAGATTATATAAAAAAATATTTTAATAATTGTAATTCAAGCCTTTAATTATATAATTATTTGTTAATTGATTTTTAATCAAAATTTTATTATAATATTGTAATAACCTTTAAATAAAGGGCTATTTATGTCATTACCTTTACAAATAGTAGATTTAAAACCCGGAGATATTATTGTAGATAATAGTCACAGTGGTATCTATGTTGGCCCAGATGAGAAAGGTCACTGTATTGTAAATGCTCTTTTTTCCGGAAGGGTTGGGAAATATGATGGGGCAAATGTTCGTAACACCAGTCCTGTTAGTTTTTTAAAGGCATGTAATACTAGAACCCCTTCTATTTTTAGATGTAAAAATAAAGATATTATTTTTAAAGTTGTCGAATATGCAAAACGCTTTAGTGAAAAGAAAGATATTCCATATAGTTGGATACGATTGCTTTGCGCTAATGATTTTAAGAGTTTAACAATAAGATTGGCAGGAAGCAGATTTAGTCCTGATATATTAAATCAAATGTTTAGGATTTCAGGTCTTTTCAGAGCTATTAAATTTGCGGCGAGAAGAGATACTCATTTGACTTTTAACCCTTTTTCTATAGAAGAAGGAAAAATTCCCAAAGGATTAAGATGCGCATCTTTAGTATGTTTAATTGTCCAAATAGCGGCTTTGGATCAATTCGTTGAGCCTGTAAAGATAGGAGATTGGGTATCGACAAAATATTTTAAAGATTCATGTCAAGAGATGCTTGCGGAGAAAATTGGAAGCAAATCTGCTGAAGCATTTTTAGCATTTAAAGAAAAAAGCGATTATTCGGTAGAAAGAAATGATGAAGATAAGACGATATTAGTTCAAAAAAAAAGTAAGCGGGATGATTCTCATGATTCTTATGAATGTGCTCTTTCAAAATGGTCGGGAGAAAGGACTATTGATGCAATAAGTGATGATGAATTCGAAAAGATGTTTGGCCAAGCTTTTATGGTGGATGCAAAATATGTTACAGCCAGAGATTTATATGGGCTTTTAAAAGCAGATGCCAAAATGTGGCAAATGGTAGGAAATCTTGAAAATAATCCTTTGACTCTATCGCCAACTTTGTTAGATAAAGAATAGCTTTGAGTTGTGTCTTGTCTGAATCTCATTATTTTAAAGACTGATCTTTTTTAACAAATGACACGAAATTCTCTGTTCATAATCTTTGATTTGAGTAGAGAAGATTTACGACGAAGCAATCATAAATCTGTTTGTTGAAATTAAATCAAATTTATTCATAAAAATTCTCTAAAATGTTTATTAAGATTATTTTTTAGATCATGATTCCATCAACAACGTTTTAGTATTGTTGAGATAATTTTGAATGTAATTAAAAGCTTTAGAATTTATTATGTAGACTTCGAAAATTATGTTTGCATAACAATATTAAAAACAGGCGATTTTTATGGGTATATCTGCGATTTTATGGGATTTTGATGGAACTATTATAGATACTTTATCTCAGCATTTTTTAGTAAATCAAAAAATATATTCATTGGTAAAACCTAATGAAAAAAAAGATAATTGGCCTGAAGCTCTTACTAATTTAGATAAATATATAAAGGCTGAATATGAAACTGTTAATTGGAGAGATCTTTATAAAACATTTGGGTTTTCTGAAGAACAAACCAATCAAGCAGGGGGTATGTGGACTAATCAAGTATCAAAAAATAGAGAGTTGATGAAGATGTTTCCTGGGATTTATGATATATTGCAATCGATTGATTTACCTCAGGGAATATGCTCTTTGAACTGTTCTGATCATATAAAAAATATTCTTCAAGCAAATGGCATAGATCATCATTTTACATCTGTAGTTGGATATAATGATGTTTCATTTGATTCTCAAAAACCTCATCCAGAGGGCTTTCTTTTGTGTATTGACAAAATGAATATAAAAAATAGTGGTACTATTTTTTATATAGGCGATCATAAAGAAGATGTTAAATTTGCTAAAAATTCTGAGATTGCTCTTAAAAATAGGGGTGATGATTTTAGCATTTTAACTATAGCAGCATGTTATGGTGGTTCTGATTGTAGCTCTTGGGATGTGCAACCGGATTTTGTAGCTCATAATACATCTGATATTAGTGAAATTATTAGAAAATTTGTATAAAATAAGTTTTGTTCTTGATTGTAAGCTTATTTTTGAGGGCATAAGTTGCTTGTTTTAAATTCTTTTAGTTTGCTATGTTTTTTGTATCTATAAGATATGTCTAGTGCATGAACTGCTCTATAATATTTATAAAAATTATAATTCTATAAAAAGGGAAATACGATGGCATTACCTATAAGTGCAAATTCAACTAAAAGAGAAGCTAAAGAAGTTCTTTATAATGATGTTCTTGATTTATGTGAGAAAGAACAATGTCTGATGACGAGAGAAGGCTTTTATTATTTAAAAACAGGAGAAAAGTTAACAGATCAATGGCCTCGAATACAAACAGCTCTGTATCTTACTCAAAAAAAAGCTCAATCTATTTTCAATATTCATGCTGTTGTGAAAGCTTTTAAATCAATATCTTCTATGTTTTTGCAATCTCCTTGGAAACGAGATATTGCTCTTTTAAAAAAGGGATATGAAAAAGAAACCAAAACTAAGATAGCAGATATTGATTTTATAGCAGCTATGCTTTTAAGAGGGTATTGTATTAGAATAAATAAAACAGATTTACCTAACGCTCAAATAGGAAAAATTTTCCTTGATGCAAGGTTTGCTATTTGTTAGTCTGCTATATATCACTTTATTAAGTTTTTTATGCTGTTGTAGGCATGTTTTTATTAATTATAAAAATCTTAACTTTTTAGCATTACCACTAAATTTCAAATCTATATCTTTAACGAGCTGACCTTATTCTAGCATCAATATCAGCAGCTTCTTTTGCTAGTTGTTTTAAAGCTTCTCTTGTTTCTTTTGGAGTGTTTCCAGCTTGTATTTTACTATCTCTTTTAGATTCATTTTCTCTTGTCATTCCTTGGTCTACATTTTTATGTCCTTCAACATAACTGTTAATAGATTCTCTTAGATTATTCGCTGCGTTGTTTTTTGTGACAGCTTCTATAGCAAGATTTGCCCATGTATGCGATGTTATAGATGAAGACTGTCCAAGTACTGCACAAAATAGAGTTGTTACTCCTGAGAATACAGGTAAATAACTTTGAGCATATGTTGAAGAAGATGTTTTTGTATAAAGACTTCTGATGGTGTCTCGAATTTTCATTTCATCTTCTTGTTTTAAATCTCCCCATTTGTTTAAAACATCTAAATACTTGTTGTAAAGATCTGCTATTCGAAAAGAAATAGGTCTATAAGTGTTTTTAGAAGATATTTTTTTTACTTTTATATCTTTGTCAAAAGAAGAGTCGTGTTCTGGAGTGAAATTTCCTTTGATGTCTTTTTCCATGAAATCATCGTATTCTGTTGCTTTTGTTATCGAATCTTGTCTTGTCGGAATTTTTACAGATGTTGGTTTTTCTTTTGTATGTTCTATTGGAGTATTCTGATTAATTGTATCTAGTGTAATATTTGATTTTGAATGCATAAAATTTCTCCTTATTAAAACTTTAAACTGCTGTTTCATTCATTATTTGTATCTGCAGTCTGATAGCTTCTGATGGTGCAGATGTTTGGTCTTGTTCTTCTTTTAATGCTTGTTCTAAATATCTTGATATTTTCAGCATTTCTGCTTTGTTATCAGAAGTTTTACTTCTAGATGTTATTAATTTGGATTCGGAATCAAGGCTAGCTGATTCTATAACAGCTCCACCAACAGATGTTGATAGATTTGTTATTAGGCTAGTATAATGTAAAATGGTTGAAAAAGATGTGTTGGCTGCTAGAGCTCCACCTGCTACACCTAGTGATCCTCCTAAAAAAAGCATGACTATTTTTATGCTCTCCTCTAACTCTTTTTGTTTTTTTTTATCTTTAGTTAAACCTTGTGATACGATTTTCCAGTCTACTAAATCTTTGCCAAGGTTTGCTAGCCCAGATCCTATTAATGAGCCGCCAGCTGGAATAGCTCCTGTAGCTGTGAAAGTGATGCCTGCTATGATTGAAGCTATTGCTAGAGCGTAAGAGAAAAATGTTTTGATTTTATTCCAAGAACTGGTGTTTTGAAGCTTTTCTAGATGTTCTTTGATTCTTTGAGTTTCTTCTTCTGTTAATTTTTCAAAACTTTCAAATTTCATGTTGAAAATAAAGCCTAATATCTCTTGGTATTGTGCGTGGATCTTTTGGCCTTTTATTTGATTTTCAATAATTCTAAAAGCTAAAAGAATGTTTTCTGGTGTCAGTATCTTGTCCTCTTCTAAAGAAAGAGGGTCTATTTCATAAAGAGGATCTTGTTTTTGCATTTGTGATATTGAGCTTTCATAATAATCTTCAGAAGAAGGTTTTATTACATCTGTTTGCTTTGAGATTGCAGCATTGTAAGCTTGAATTTTTTGATTTTCTGAAATTTTGTCTACCATATTAACGACCTGGTACCCAGTTACGGGAGATAACTTCCATATGTCTTTTATTGTCTCTTTGCGTTTCCGTTCCCATTGCCAATATCTGTACTAGCATGTTAAATAATGGCGCTATGTAGTTTGTCTCTTTATTAGCTAATTGGGATAATTTTTCTTGCTCTCTGTTTACTTTATGAGTAAGTACTTCCAGTTCATTTTTAGTGAATTTATATTTACCTTTTTCTACCAAGTGATCTTCTGCTGCCATGTCTAGGAGTTCACATGCTTCTGGTATTTGTGAAAAATCAATTGAGTCTGATTCTTTATCTTTGTTTTTATCCAAAACTCTGTTTGCTAAATCTATGTATTTAGCATTTTTCTCAAAATATTCTTCTGATTTTTTTATCCTAGCTTCTACTTTGTTCGTTATTAACTCTTCAGTAGGTCTGTAAAGAGTATTGTAGTATACAGTCCAAAGATTTATGTTTTGAGATGCGGGAAAAAGAGGTTTGGTAGCTTGTTGTGTTTTTTCTTTTGAAACTGAATCTATTTCTGTTGTAACAGGTAGATATCTGGTTTGTTTTGTAAAATATGGAGATGTATCTGTAGCTTCAGAGAAAGTTTCGGAGTCTATACTTTTATTTCCGATAGTATTTGTTTTTGAAATAAGCTCACTTTCATAAGGATTTTTTTGAGTTAAAAGTGTTAGCTGGTCTATTGAAGAATCTATTTTATCTACAGATTCAGCTAAAAGAATTTCTTCTACCATTTTTTTATCTCTTGTTATGATTTAAGCTGTTTTTTTTATGTTTATAGGATTGAGCATCGATATCATTTTTTCACTTATTATTCTTCTGGCTGAATCTGATATTCTAGTAGCTGTTTCTGTTAATTGATCAGATGCATTTTTAAGTGTAGTTGCAAAATAAGTCCGATCATTTAGACGGTTAATAGGAATGCTTACTATTTTTTCATCAAATGGATAAAAGAATGGGATATGATAATAAGCAAGATTTATTATTTGGTTTATGAATTCAATTTCAGCAACACTGCAATCTGTGCTTTTTATATAAGAAGCCAGAAGTGATAAATCTTTAGCTGTTCTTTCTAGATTTGCAGCGACCTTCTTTAAAACAGTGAAGCTTTGAATTTTATCTTCAAAGTCGACATTAAATGTGAGGGTATTTTTTTCAAAAGGAGATTCTAAATTCACATGAACGGCTTGTAAAGTCATTTTTTACCTCTTATCTTTGCTTCCGCAATTTTAATATAATTGCAGACTGGATTTTTTTTCTATTAGTTTTGAAAGAAGCGAAAAGAATATTTTATTTGTGATTTATATTCAAGAATTTATGGTTTTGTATGTTTTTAGAATTATAATAATTTCTTTACAATAAATTAATGAATTATTTTTTTAATAACTGTAATTCCATTTTAATGTGAACTTGCCTTGTTCTTCTTCTTGTTGGGTTTCTAATTCAAAAATAAATCCATGAGATAGATCAATATCAACTATTATATTGCTACTGCCTTGCTCTGTACCTTGGCTAAATGTTACTATAACTCCTTTAGATATGTACTTGCCTACTTGTAATGCTACTTGATCAGTATCCTCTGTAGTGGTTCCCGGAGTTGTTACTATATTTAACTTGTCTACACCTAAGCTTTTCCTTGTCATTTCCATAATGTTTGGGCTGTTAGACAAAGAAGAAGCTACAGCAGCTAGTTGAGCTGCTTGTATTCCTGATATTTCTGTTACGTCTTGCCCAAATAATAAATAAGATATAATAGAGCTTAAAGGAAGTGGTGGTGAAGATGTAAATGTTAATCTTGGAGCATTTAGATAACCTTTTAGATTGGCTATTATATTATTACCGTGAACACTTAATTTACCTGACAAATCAATAAATGGAATGTTTCTATCTTTTCCTGTAAATGTTAACGATCCTGATGTTAGAGTAAAATCTCTGCCGGAAAAAGAAAAATTTCCATGTATAAGGTTTAATGAACCCTTTGTTACCATATTAGAATATGTTCCGTTGATCTTAAAATCTCCTTGCCATTTTGAATCTAACCCTTTACCTCTTATGAAAATATTGTCATTGGTCGTTATGTCAATATCAAGTAATAGGGGAATGGGGTTGTTTTTTATTTGTACGGTTGATAGATCGTCTTTTGGCTTGGCATTGACATATGTAATATCAATATGAGGTAGAGTTGCGGGTAATCTGTCAGGGATTTCTAGAAGAGCTTTGTTTATTAAAATTTTACCTTTTGCTTCAGCTTTTTTCATGCTGCCTTGAATGTTCACATCTCCTGTAGCTTGTGCATCTATAAGATCAGAATGCATACAGGTTAGATCTGAAAAAACTGTTTTTAACTCAAAAGGGAAATGCTCTTTTTGTTTTAATGTCATAAAACCTGTTGCTGCAAAAGTTCCTTTAAGTCCGTCTGTTGCAGTAAACTCTTGGATAGTTAATTGATTTTTATCAGATGTTAGTTTCAAACAGACGTCTTCTAAATGAGTTCCTATATAATAGTTTTCATAAAGACCTTTGTTTAGATAAAAAAACCCCTCGACTTTTGGGTTGTTAAGATTGTGTGAAATTGTAAGATTGCCTTGAGCTATTCCTTCAATTTTATGCGCTCCTATATCAAAAAAGTCTAGAAGTTCTTCTATTTGTCCATTACATACAAACTCAGCTTTTAAAGGTAAAGCAGGGTCTATAGTAAAACTGCAAGGAAAAATTTTTATAATTGTTGGTAAAGAGATTTTTGCTTCCATTAATTGAGTGTCTTTTATTTTCAGTTCAGAACTTAGATCTAAAGATGAATTTTTTAAAGTTCCTGATAGAAAATAATTAGCTATAAGATCATCAGTTTCTCCAATCGTAGCTACTTGCATATTTTCTATTTCTAAGTTAAAAAAACCGTCTGTCGATACCTCATTTTTTGAAAATGTGCTCTTAAGATTTGCAAACCCACTGATAGATAGATCCATCGGGTTTAATGATAAAAAATCGATTGGAAAATGTTCCATGTCAATTTTAAACTCAGATTTTGTTTTAGAAAGATTAATATTTGCAAGAAGATGTGATTTTTCCATGTCGATTTCAAGATCTTTAACTATAAAAGAAGAAGGTGTGTATTCGATTTGAACAGGAATAGGTGATGAAAAAGGGAAGCCTAGAAAATGACCTGAGATTTCTTGAAGATCAAATGAATATTCATCTTTTTTTAAATTCCAAAACCCTGACATTAATATATTGACAGGTTTTTTAAAAGATCCCTCTGCTAGAATCTTAAAAGGCCAATTTTCTTGTGTGTTAGATGTCGATATGTTTAAGTGATCTAACTCTAAATTTTTTAAAGCAAGTTTATTAAAATCAATACTAACATTGCCTTTTAGCTCATGGTAAAGATCATTAATATCAAGTGCTATAGAAGCTTCTTTCCCCGTGAATGTATCTATATGAAAATCATATAAGTTGATTGTTGATGTTAGTTTTTGATATTTTTTTTCAGGAGTTGATATTTCTGAAAAAGTAGCCTCAATTGAGGCTTCTGTTATATTGAAATCAATGTTTTCAATAAAAGATTCTATTTGAGAGAAGTTGGTTATTTTTGTTTTTGCTTGCCCTGAAATCATCAGATCTTCGTTTATTGCAAGATCTGCTGAACCGTTTATCGAAGGAGATTCTAGTGATATGTTTGAAAATTTTATTAGTTTATCTGGGTTCCAGGAATAATCAGTTTGTAGCGTGAATGGAAGATTTAAAGCATTACCTGAAAATAAAAACTTTCCTAAAAATTTTTTCTTTTGAAAAGTAGAAGAAATATTTCCTTTGGATTCTTCAAATTTAACATTGTTCACATGAAAGTTGTTTATTTGGTAATTGACATTTGCAATGTAGTTCGTGTCCTGTTTTATGCTGATTTCTGATGTTAAAACACCTTTTAAAGGAATAATTGATATTGGTCTGAATAATTCTAAATCTGTTGTCTTTAATGTAAAAGAAGCTTCTGAAAATGTGAAAGATGGTTTGAAATCTATATTGCCCGATAAATAAAGAAGATCGTTTTTAGCATAAGAAAAAGGCACTTTAACAGATAAGTCGTTGTTTAATAAAAATTTTGCAAAAAACTGTAGATTTTCTCCAAGAAAATATAGGTGTTTATCCGATTTTTGAGGGTAAATTTGACCTTTTATTTGACCTGTTAACGGAGAATCTTTTTCATTATGGGTGTTAACTATTAAGTTTCTGTAGTTATTCCAAAGTCCATTAGAACTGACATCTATATCAAATCCGAAATCTTCTTTTAAACTAACAAAAGGAGTTAAAAACTTTGTAGTATCAGAAGTTATATTGGTGTTTATTTTCACAAAATGATTTTTTTTGATGCCAAGAGCTGTCACTCTTATAGAAGATGAATCGAAATTTTTTCTTTTAACTGTAAGATCGCAAAAAAGTCTTTTACCAAGTGTTTCTCCTTTTGCTTTTCCTTTTATGTTGAGAGTAAGAGTTTCTTCTTTTATAGGAAGATGAAGATCTATTATATCAAAAGATTTTAAATAAATAGTAAAAGGTAGGCTGATCCATTGATCTTTTTCAATAGTTACAAAACCTTTTTTTGTTTGGTCATTGGATGATAAAAGAACATGAATGTTTTTTGCTTTGATGGTCTTAAAATAAAGCTTTTGAGCTAGTAAAGGTAAAAAATCAATTCTGAATTTCAAATTATCGATCGATACGGAATAGTTGTTGGTTATCTGAGCTTTTACACCTGTTAAATCATATTCAAAAGGTAAAATTCCATCGAGCTTGTCTATAGAAAGAACTATATTATTTTTTTTAGCTATTTGCAGAATAATGTTTTTAAATTTAGTTTTTCCCCAGTCGGATTGTACTATAGCTGTTATTCCTGTTAATATGATAAATAGAAAGAAAATCAGGTAGAGAGTAGTTTTGTATAGTTTTAAAAGTATCTTTTTCATGCGTTAGTACCTAAATTAAAATGTTTGTCCAATGCTGACATAAACCCTATATTTTGGATCTTGTTTGCTTCTATTTAAAGGAAAACCTATATCAAATCTTAAAGGACCAAAAAATGTAAAGTAACGTAGTCCTATTCCTAGAGATTTTCTCCATTTTCCAATAGGGGTTGGATATTGTTTTCTTGTTACGTTTCCAAAATCAACAAAAGGTACGAATCCTATTGTTTTTGTTACGCGAAAACGAGGTTCAAAGGTTAAATATATAGCTGATCTGCCACCTGTTGAATCTCCTTTATAATCTTTAGGGCTAACTGTTTTATATCTATATCCTCTTAAATCATCATCAGAACCACCTAAAAACAGTTTGTTGAAAGGTAGTTTATTTATGTTAGGACCGATTATTGATCCTAGTTGGATTCTAAAAGCAAGTACTAAAAAATCGTTTTTTGTAACAGGAAAATATAGGTTGTTTATAAGACGCTGTTTTAAAAAGAACCGATCTTTAATTTTTAAATTACAATAAGGAGTCGGTTTATAAATAATGGTAAAACCCTTTGTAGGATTGAGTAGGTGATTGGCAGTAGAATAACAAAAATAAACGGGAAGACCTAGCAGGAAAAAGTATCCGTTGTTGATGCTTTTTTTTACTTCTATATATTCTTGTTTAAATCCGTATGATATGTAGGTCCTCTTATCAATTTTTCTATCAATCCTGTTGGTCATGCCATATGAAAAAGAATTATATACATGAATGCGTTCGCTGTTTGCTAATAACCTAAAAACATAGTCCTGGTCTAACTTTGCAAAATCAGGTTTTCTATAAATGAAATCGCCGGAATGACTTCTTTGGGATATGTCGAAATTGATACTGACTTGTTCTCCCATCTGGTTAACGTTTCTGTTTGCCCATCCTATAGAGGCTCCAAATCCGTCAATCGTTGCAAAGTTTACGCCAAGACTTATGTTCTTGTGCTTGGCTTCGGTAACAGTAATTTTCATTGGAAGTTGTTCTTGAGAGTCGAGCTGTTCTTTATGTGATATAAGTACAGATCCAAAAAGGTTTGTTTCTAAAAGTCTTTTTTGAGTTTCTTCTATTTCTTTGGGAGAATATAGATCTCCTTCTTTCCACCTGATTTTCTTTGCTATAAAAAGTGGTTTGATAGTTTCAAGACCAGCCATTGTTGTATATCCAAAATGGCATAAAGGTCCTGGATTAACACACATGTCTACAGTTATGATTTTTGATTTTCTATCAACTATAACTTCTCTTGAATGAGTGGATGCTAATGGGTAACCACAATCTGAAAGTCCTGTTAAAACTTTTAGATCTGTATTTATTATATCTCTATAAGATGTTGGTCTTTTTATCTGAATCTCAAGATCTTCTAAAGATAAATATTTACAACGAAGAAACGGTAGTTTTTTCTCGCAAGGAGTAGAGTATATATTGAAAGCATCTAATATATATCTAGGTCCGGCTTCAATAAAAACAAAGACACTGACACCTGAAGAAGTAGGTTCTATGTCTGTTATAATCTTAGCATCAAAATATCCATAGGTTTTTAAAATTTCAAGTAAGTTGGGTATGTCTGTTTCAGCTCTGTATTTTAATGCATTAATAGAACGGGGAGGATGCTGTTGTAATTGTATAAGCTGTGAATTGTCTTCTAGAACTCTTAAAATTTCATGATTTTTAAGCCCTGAAAATTTCACGCTATAAGAAGGTATAACCGCAAATATATAACTTGGGAAAAATATTATTAAAAAAAATTTACAAAATAATCTCTTCATTTAATGATACAATTTTTCTTCTATCAAAATATTGCTAAATAATGATATGATCGTCAAGCAATTATCTCTTTTTAAGATATTTTATATATGTTTCATGTAGTGTTTTATAAAATAAGAGATTTTTTTATTTTATAAAAGGTTTAAGTTAAAGCTTATTGTTAAAAAAAAGGTAAAAAATGGAACATTTAAATATTTTAATTCCTGTTATTTTTGCTATTGTCGGATTGATCTTGATCTTTTTAGAATTTTTTCTTCCTGGAATTGTGATGGGAATAGTTGGTGGTTTTCTTTTGTTTTCAAGTGTTATTATTATGATCTATTTAAAACATTCAGCTTATATTTTTGTTATATATATCGTTAGCGTTTTATTTTTGTTGTTTTTTACAGTAAAACTTGCTTTATCTGTTCTTAAGAAAAAGAAAAAAAATATTTTTTTACAGCAGGATCAAGAAGGTTTTTTAACCAGCTCTTTTGATGAGAGCTTAATAGGCAAACAAGCGAAAGCTATTACAGATCTAAAACCTTCTGGACATATTTTTGTTGATAATAAATTTTATCAAGCTATTTCTCGTGATGAGTACATAGAAAAAGGCTCTAGAGTTCATATTTTAAAAGGACAGGGAGCATATTTTATCGTAACAAAAGAAAAAGAAGATGAATACAAATGATTTTATCAATAATTGTAAAATATTTAAAGTTGTGGTTTCAAGCTTATGTATCCGGTATATTGACATCTCTTTTTAACATTATTGGAATTGGTTTAAGAAAAATTTCTCCTCGGTTTATTGTGGAAGTTCATAACAACCCTTTGTTTAAACATGAGTAGCTTGATTTGTTCTTTAAAAAACACTGGGAATTATTGGGCCAGGATTGAAGTAGAAAGAAAAAAAGATAATAGAATTATTCATAAAACCGAGATTGTTAATCTTCTAACTTACCAAAGGTATTATGATGAACCTAAATATGTCGTTTCTTTTAAATGCTTGATGATTCTGCCCGGTAATTTATTTCATTTTTCAGGAACAGTTTTATGGAATATGGTTCAGATAATCGTTGATTTAGGGAAGCTTTTTTATAATCTTTTAACTTCTTGTAGAACTTTAAAAGACAAGTTTATAGAAGTTGTTTTAGATGTAACAGATGATTTGACTAATATAGTTAGATCGGTGTTTTATTCTTTTTCAATTGCAACAGTAGCTATTTGGGGGATATTCATGCCTTATTTAGCTAGAGAAACTATTGCTTCTTTAGAATATAATTGGAATCACTGTATTGGCAGGGATAAAGTCATGAATATTGCAAATAATATTTTTGATAGTTTTTTACATAAAAGAAAATCTGTTTTTTATTTAGCTCATTGTTTTCAGCCTTTAGGTAGTCTTAGAAGCTTAGATATTATCAAAACAAGATTTATTGCATATTGTTAGGTTTGTCCAGTTCTAAAGCTTGGATTGGTCTTACTTCTAGATGAGATTCTGATATTAAAACTTTTTCATTGTTCACTTCTACTAAATATAACATAGACTTAGGACTAAGAGCTCTTTTTTCTAATATTTTGATGCCACTGGAACTGTTGATGGTTATTGAACGGGATTTAGATATTCTTCTGAACATCCAAAAGGTTATGAAAAGTAAAGTTACAATAATAACTAAAGTAATTAACATTTTTATTAAAGAATGTTGGTAGTCTGGTGTTGGCATGTTATCGAACATGTTGTCAGGTATATTATCGTCTATAATATTTTGATCAGCCACTAATTCATTTTGTGAAAATTCCATTTTTTGATTTTCTTCTGTATATGCATTAGATGAGACTAAAAATAATAATATAATAAAGTATTTCAACATAACACTAATCCTTTTTTTTATATAAGAAAAGATAGCATCATTAACGAAATTTATAAACTCATTTATTAGTTAAAAATGAATTTATGTTTAAGCAATTATTCTATAAGAAGGATTTAGAAATATTCCTTTCAGAGGATTGTTTAAATAATGGTTGGCAGCAAAACAAGTCATTCCTAAAAAGGTAATAACGGATAAAAATTGAGCTGTTTTTGAACATGTGCTTTGATGATGTTCTCTTGGTGGTAATTGTTGTTTTATTTCGGATAATACTTGTTGCTGTTTTTGTTTTTCTAAGTCAATTGCAGCTTGTGATTTGTGGTCTGGATCAAATACTTTGTCTTTTAGAGTAGGTTTAGCTTTATAGTGTTTAGGATAAGAAGCAGCTGTGATTTGTGTTGATTGTAATAAAGTTGAGCTACACTCAGAAAGTAAAAGAGGCATATGTTGAAGCATATTAAGACACCCAAAGACCACGTTGGGAATTTCTGTAAATATAGACAACATGTCTTGTGTAGATAATAAAAGATTGTTATTAAAACCATTTAATGTGTTTCTGTATGCTTCTTCGACTGTAAGTGTTGTCATTTTTGCCTCTAAGTTAATTTTGTCTTAAAAAGCGCGCTTCTTATAAAGCGCGCTTTTTTTTATTTACTTTGCTGTGATTTTTAGATCTTTTGCGAGTTTTACAATTCTCTTTGTGTCGCTTTTTGTTTTAGTTGTTTTACCTTGCAATGTTTGGTATTCAGTATATTTTTTTTGATCGCTTTTCCTTGTAAATGTAAGTACAGGTTCTTCTGTTTTTTCTTCGCCTTCAATCCCTTCTTCACCTTCTGGTGGAGCTATTGCTTCAACTGTGTGATTTCTTATTGATAAATTGTAAAGACCTATTCCAACGTTTAATGCAAGGCCAAAGATATCTTTAAGTACATCACCAATAGCTGCGATGATTACAGGTATTACCATTAAGACTTTTACTAATGTGCTTTCCCATTTGTTAAAAAGGGTAGAAGCCATGTTAAATTTAAATAATTCGCAATAACTTATTTTTTTCCCTTGAAGATCACCTTCTACTTTAGATGCATCTGTGGTTGCTCCTAAAGTTGAACCGTTAAGGGTAGTACTGTGAGGTACAGACATGCTAGACATAGTTTTTATTCCTTTGTTAAAGGTTTTTTGGTTAATAGACCCGAACATTTTATGTTATAATAAATTATTGTCAAATAAAATTTAGATAAAAATTTTAAGTGAAAGTATTTTGATATTGTAGCTTAGGAACAGGTTTCGATGTGTTTTGTATAGATACATAAAAAAAACACCCAAATAAATTGCCATCTGGGTGTTTTTGGGATTGTCTTCTAGAACAATAATTATTATGCTTTAGGAGTTTCAGCACTTCTCCAAAATGCTAATCTAGAGAATATACTTTTCTTTGGTTCTTGTGTTACTACAGGATCTATTGTAACTGGATCAACAGGTTCTGGTTCAGATGGAACAACCGGTTCTTCTTGAGTAGAAACAGAATGTTTAATCCATAATACTGTATTAGCAATTAATTTGAACGCATTTGCTATAGTGAAAATAGCGTCTTTAACAACATCAGCAACAAGTCCAGCTAAAGCTATTAAGGATCCTACTGTGTATTTTGCAACTGCATTGTCAAAGCATTTAAAAGCAGATTGTGCTACTTCTAGTCCAATTGGATAGTATCCAAAATATTTAGATTTAGAAGTATTTTCTTCTTGTTGTGGGATAGTTGTTGAACTAACTCCTGTAGGTAGTGTTCCTACTGATGCACTTGTTGTCATAAAATATATTCCTTGGTTAGAGTAAACTAGTTATTTTGACGCAGGCATTCTATTAAATATTTTTACTAATAGTCAATCGAAAAGAAAAAAAATATTATTTTTTGGAATATTTTTATATATGGGAAGTTTGTTTGATTTGCCTAAGAGGGAAGGGGGTGTAATTGGTGGTTTATATTAGCTAGAAAGACAGTTTTTCAAAAGATTGATTTGTATATATAAAATGCTCTTTTTTCCATGAATAATATGATAAAAAAATACTGATTCCTAATAAAACAATAGGTGTTGTTAATTTATGAAAACATGTCTGGGTTTTTTCTGAATCCGTTTTTTTTGTATCAATCGTATTAAAAGATGTATCGGTTTTTTCTTCTTGCGAAGAGATTTTTTTCTCCGTTTTTATTTTTTTTATTTTAGGAGGGAATATTTTTAGTTTGATGATATTGACTCCTTTGATGACGGCGATAGATGTGTTAGCGGTTGTTTTTAGAATATCAAAAGCTAAATCAATCAAAGGTGCAAAAATAGCTGTAATTACAAGAACTATTTTAAAAGCGGTTCTTTGTGTTGTTAATTCCCACATGTGTTTTGTTACATCAAAAGAAAGTAAAGGGAAATATTCTTGGTTTTTAATTGCATCTACTTGATCTTTTTTAGAATAGGACGGGATTTGTGTTATTGTATTCATGAGAGCTCCTTATGTTCTTGTAGACCTTTTATTTAAAAGAATCTATTTTTATCAATGAAGATTTAATAAAAAACCTCTATTAATATCAATGCTTAATAGAGGTTTTTTTATATAGATTTACATATTAATAAATAAGTGTCTCTATCTTATATGTATTGAATTATCTGCTTAGCTATTTTAGGTTGCACAGTTTCTTTAGGTTGTTCAATTACCGGACTTGCCGACTCTTTTACAGAATCAGTTTTTACGTCTACAGGTAAAGTTATATTGCCTTTTGAAAAGAAAGAGGAAATATAATCAGTTCCTTTTGAAATAATAGCTGTTGGACGATAATAAAATAGAGCCATTCCAGATGTAATTGCTGCTGTAAGAGCTGCTACTTTAAGTAATCTTTTTGTCCATGTTTTCGATTGTGGAATTATAGGTGTTTGAGATCCATCTATTATATGAGCTCCATCTTGATTAATTCCGTCTAATATTCTTTTTTGCTCTTCTATTATTCGTAATGAGTCAGACCCTTTAGTGTTAGCTTCTAGATCTGCTAATTTTTTTGTGTCTTCGTCTAATTCTATATCTTCAGCATTATCGTTATTAAACAGATTCTGTACAAAATGACCTGCTTTTAAAGTTAGGTTTGTTGTATAGATACCTGCATTTGCTATAACAGCAAGTGCATTTATTGCAGTTTCAACGACACCTACAATAAGCGCTGCTACTGATAAAAATGGTTTTAAGTGCATTTCTTCTCTTGCATTGAATGTATTTTTAGTCCAAGCATAATTTAAAGAAAGAAGAGGTATTTGATAAACAGATTTACCTTGCATTTCTCCTTTTGTATTTTCTTGGGAAGTTTGAACTTCTTGTAAGCGATCAGTTGATCCTGATCCTGGTATTGTTGCCATAATAAAACCTCATAAGGTTGTGTTTTTAAAAACGGAAAAATAATATTGTATTAAATAAAAAAATGTCAATTTTAATAACTGAGTTTTTTGTTTTTCTATTACAATAGTTTTTAACTAGAGGGATAGTTTTGATTTAATAATCAAATTTTTAAATTAAATTATTATGGCAATAAAAAAATTTTTCTGATTAAATAAATGGTTTTATGAAGGGGGGTTAATGAATAAAAAATGGATAGCTTTAGATATAGATGGAACTATTACCAACGACAAATATAGTGTTCCTGATGAGGTGATTTCTTATTTGAAAAGCTTACATAATAGTGGTTACAACATTATAGTTTTAACTGGAAGATCTTATAGTTTTGCTTGCAAAACGTTATCAACTTTTGATTTTCCTTATTATTTTTCTTTGCAAAATGGATCTGTTATGCTTGAAATGCCTTCTGAAAAGATTCTTTTTAAAAATTATTTACATAAGGAAGCTATTCCTTTAGTAGAAAAAGCTTATCAAGGTGTAGAAGGTGATTTTGTTGTATATTCAGGAATAGAAAATCAAGATTATTGTTACTGGAGAGCTGGGAATTTTCCTGAAGACCAAATGGAATATATTAAAGAGCTTATAAGTCGAGAAAAAGGAAAATGGAAACAGGTAGATTCTTTTGATGAGATAGATTTTGATATTCCTTTGATCAAATGCATAGGATATAAAGACACTATGGTTCTTCTAGCAGAAAAAGTTAAGAAATTAACCTCTTTTGATTTTTCAATTATAAAAGATCCTTTTTTTAGAGAGTTTTATCTTTTAATGATAACAAATGAAAAAGTGAATAAAGGATTTGCAGTAAAACAACTTACAAATTTAATAGGCAAAGGTGAAATAATAGCTGCAGGTAATGATGCTAATGATATTTCTCTATTAGACGTTGCTGATATAAAAATAGCTATGGCAGATGCCCCTTTGTTTTTACAGAAAAAAGCTGATATTATAGCTCCTTTAGCTATTGATAAAGGAATAATACCAGCTTTAAAACAGGCTATTAGGATCTCTTCGAGAAATATTACATAGGATAATCCTCTAAAGACTTGCTGTCTTTAGAGATACCCATGATATTAAGACCCTTGTCTACAAAAATTGTAGATCCTGTAATCCCTTTTGCTAAATCTGATAATAAAAAAGCTGCAGTGTTTGCTATGTCTTCTGCGTATAAATCATCTGTAAGAGGTGCATTTTCTTTAGAATAATTAATCATGTATTCGATCATTCCGATTGCTTTTGCCGCTCTGCTTTTTAAAGGACCTGCCGATATACAATTAATTCTTGTTTCCCATTTTCTTCCAGCTTCCCATGCTAGAGTTCTGATATCACTTTCTAAAGCTGCTTTGGCAGAGCTCATGCCCCCTCCGTAGCCGGGTATTGCTTTTGTCGAAGCAATGTAGCTTAAAGCGAGTGCAGCGCTATTTTTGTTGAAGATAGGACCAAGATGCTGGAGCAGACTTACAAAAGAATAAGCAGATGCTGATAAAGCTGCTAGATATCCTTTTCTAGATGTTTCTAAAAGTGGATTCTTAACCTCAGGACTATTTGCTAAAGAGTGCACGAAAATATCAATTTTACCAAAATCTTTTTCTATTAGTTTTGCTACTTCAGAAATAGTGTAATTAGAAAAATTCGCATATCTTTTGTTTTCTTTGATGTCCAAAGGAACATCTTCCAAACTATCAAAAGCTGCATCTAATGGGTAGATTTTTTCAAACGTCATCATTTGACCATTTGATAATTTTAAAGATTCATTGAATTTTCCATTTTCTAATGCCAATTTAAAAATCTTATAAACAGGAGGCCATGTACCGATGATTAGTTTTGCTCCAGCTTCTTTTAATAGTTTTGCAATAGCCCAGCCAAAGCCTTGGTCGTCACCAACTCCAGCTATGAAAGCAATTTTATTTGTAAGATCTATTTTTAACATAACACTCCATTTGCTTTTATTAATTTAGAAGCATTTTTGACAACTTCCTGTCATAAAAAAAACTATAAGAAAACTTAAAATTATTTTTTTTTGAGTTTTCTTTTTTTCCAGCCTTCTTTTGTTAAGACTTTTTTTGTTTCTTTCTTTTCTTCTTGTTCTGATTTTTTCTTTTTAAGAAAAGCCATAATTTTCTTTATTGTTAATTAAACTTTATCGAACTATATTCTACTATATATAAAATTAAAATAAACATGAAATTTCAATCGTTAAAAACTTTTAAAAGTCATTTGGAAGCAGCCTTCCCTAATAATTTGGCAAGGTTATATTTTATTATTATTCCTAATGATTACGAAAGAAAAAAAGTTATTGATTTTGTTTATTGTTATCTTCCTTATAAAAACGCTTTTACCTGTTCGAAATTTTCTTCAGAAAATCATTCGTTTTTACATGTTAAACAGGCTTTAGATTCTCCATCTCTTTTAGGGGGAGATCCTATTATTGTTTTTAATGATATAGATCTTTTGAAAAAAGAAGATGTGAATGGTTTATGTGGTTTATTTAACAAGTCTTCTCTTGGTGCTTATATTATTTTAGGGGCTAAGAATAAACAGTCTTTAGCTGAGATTATTTCTTTAATGGACAAAAGAGGTGTCGTTTTAGATCTGTCATATGAAAAACCTTGGGAAAAACAAGCTAGATTTTCCGAGGTTGTCAAACAGCACTGTGCAAGATCAAAAAAAACAATTGCTTTAGATGCAATGGAATCTCTTTTTGAAAAAACTGGATTTGACTTAGCTACTTTGCACAATGAAATAGATAAATTAATAATGTATACTCAAGATAAATCTGTTATACAAAAAGAAGATGTAGAAGCTATTTGTATTAACTCTACTCAAAGTACAATCTGGCAAGTGGCAGAAGAGATCGTGTGGTATCAAAGACACCCTAAAAATTTCAATTTATCAATGTTAGATGCTAGTTTTTTTCATGGACTTGTTGCTGCTATTAGGTTTCAGCTGCAGTTTGGTTATAAACTATCTCTTTTATTAGAAAGCAATGCTACAAAAGAAACTATTTCTTCTTATTTCCCTAAAGTTAGACCTAAAGTTTTAGAAAACAAGATAAGCTTAGTAAAGATGAGAAATTCTTCTTTTTTTAAGACAGCTCTTTTAAATCTTTTTAAAACAGATCTTCTTTCTAAAACAAATGTTAACTGTTTATTAACCCTTATTGACATTTTTAAAGCTAAGATGGATGTAATATGACACTTTATCTTTTACCCAATATTTTATCAGAAGATTCTAACGACAAATATTTTCTACCTTCTGGTTTAGATGAAATTATTCAATCTTTAGATGGGCTATTTGCTGAAAATGCTAAAAATGCTAGGAAATACTTAAAAAGATTCATATCAGGTGACAAGATAAGATCTTTAGATATAAAAGAAGTTAGTAAGCATACAAAAAAAGAAGAGCTTATTGAGTTTGTATCTTCAATAAAAAATAAAAATTTTGGGCTTATAACAGATTGTGGTATGCCTTGTTTAGCAGATCCGGGATCTGATCTTATATATTTTGCTAGAAAGAAAAATATTAAAATAGTTCCTCTTAGTGGTCCTTCTTCTATATTTTTTGCAATTATGTTATCAGGGCTTTATTCTCAAAGGTTTTCTTTTCATGGGTATTTACCTTATAAAGATGAACAATTAAAAAGCTTTTTAAAAAAGATAGAACAAAGCTCTTTAAAAGAAGACTCTTTGCAACTTTGGATAGAAACTCCATATAGGTCGGATAAGATGTTAAATATAGCTTTGGAGTCTTTACACCCTTCTTCTTATTTATGTTTAGCTAAGAATATAACTGCTTTGGATGAGCTTATTCTTACTAAAACAGTATCTGAATGGAGAAAATCTAAAATTGTAATAGGTAAAAATCCTTGTGTATTTTTACTTAAAGCTAAAAATAAATATTTTTAACTTAAGTAATAAGAAATCTTCTTCTTACTAAGTTGGGATGAATTATAGTAAATAATTTCTTGAATATCTCAAAAGTAATAAATATTTTAAGATTTGAGTAGCAGTCTTTGGAATTAGCTCTATAATTTCCGACTATAGCATTGGTTTAGACCGAAAGTTGTCATGATGAAAAATGGATTTGTGATTAATAGACTTGATTTATCTCAATGTATTGAGTAAAATTACTCAATAGAATGAGTAAATAGGTTTATTATGTATAAACGTTTAATGTTTAATGATTTAAAAAAGAGACTTGAAGAACCTCGAAAGTTTTTGCAGGTTTTATTAGGACCTAGGCAAGTAGGTAAAACAACTCTTGCTCTTCAATTAAAAGAATCTTTAGAAATTCCATCTCTTTATATCTCTGCTGATACTGCTACTTTAGAAGATTTAGTGTGGTTAGAAACAGAGTGGGAAGCTGCTAGACAAAAAATAAAAAATAAAAAAGAAGGTCTTTTTATTATTGATGAAATTCAAAAAATACCTAATTGGTCTAGCATGGTTAAAAAACTTTGGGATGAAGATACAAGAAATAAATGTAATTTGAAAGTTGTATTGTTAGGATCTTCTCCTTGGCATATGCAAAAAGGACTTACTGAATCTTTAGCAGGACGCTTTGAGATTATTCCTGTTACTCATTGGAATTTTAATGAAATGTCTCGATTTTTTGGTTGGTCATTAGATCAATATATTTATTTTGGTGGATATCCTGGGAGCGCCTCTTTTGCAACAGAAAACACTTTGCAACGTTGGCTTAATTACATAAATGATTCTCTTATTGAAACAACAATATCTAGAGATATTTTATTGATGACTCAGATTAATAAGCCGGTAATTTTGAGAAGATTATTTCAATTATCATGTAAGTATTCAACACAAATTCTTTCTTATCAAAAAATGTTAGGTCAATTACAAGATGTCGGAAATACAACCACTATAGCCCATTATTTGGATTTATTATCAGGAGCGGGTCTTATTACAGGATTAAATAAATATTCAGTGCAAGATGTGCGTAAACGGGCCTCTAGTCCGAAGTTTCAAGTGTATAACAATGCATTAATGAGCGCTCAGTGTGGAAAAACTTTTAAGCAAGCAAAAGAAGATAAGCAGTTTTGGGGTCGTTTAGTTGAATCTTGTGTAGGATCTCATCTTTTAAATGCAATAAGGGGTACTCAGATCGAACTGTATTATTGGAGAGAGAGACATCTTGAAGTTGATTTTGTTTTAAAAAGGGGAAGTTTTGTAACAGCTATTGAAGTAAAAAGTTCTATAAAATCAGAAAAACTTTCTGGATTGGAGGCTTTTTCAAAAGCTTTTAACCCAGATAAATTAATTGTTGTTGGCACTCAAGGCATTCCTTTAGAAAAGTTTTTGCAAATACCTATTCAAGATTTGGTGTCTTAAAAAAGATTTTACTCCATAAAACAATCATGAAAATATAGGACGGAGTATTTTTCTCATAATTTGAGATATATAATTAATGTGGTTTTAAGGAGTTATTTCTTATATTACTATTCAATTGTTTGCGTAGCATGCTTGAAATTTAAAATGTGAGTAGTTTTAATGCGTTGTTCTATATCTCCTGCATAGATTAAAAATGATTGAGGTGATCTTTCGGGAGCTATTGATTGAAAAAAATGTAGTTTATCTATGAAATCTAAGTGAAACGTTTTAGAGGATTTAATTTCTATAGGAATAAGATCGTGTCCTTTCTTGTAAATGACATCTATCTCATTTTTCCTAACATCTCTATAATAGAAAAGATTGGGATCCAAGCCTTGGTTAAGTTTATATTTTTTTAACTCCAGAATAACTGCATTTTCAAATAAATGACCTCTTAAGGGATCACGATTTAGTTGAGTTTCATTTTGAATACCAAGTAAGTAAGAAGCTAAACCTACATCATTAAAATAAAGTTTAGGTGATTTTATAACCCGTTTACCAAAATTTTCGAAATAAGGGGGGAGTCTAAAAATAATAAAAGAAGCTTCTAAAATAGATATCCAATGTTTGACCGTATGAGAAGAAATGCCTACTTCTCCACCTATATCATCCATATTTAAAATGCTTCCGATTCTTCCTGCTAGAATTTGGATGAAACGTTCGAATTGCATAAGATCTTTAACCTGTATTAATTGGCGAAGATCTCTTTCTACGTAGGTTTGGAAATAGTTTCGATAAGCTTTTGTTGGGTCTAAATTTTCTTTATAAATACAAGGGTAACCTCCTTTAAGGATCCATTCATTAATAGAGAGATCAAAGCCTGCTGTTTGTAATTCAGTTAAATTTAAAGGAAGAAGAGTGAGAATAGCTGTTCTTCCTGCTAGAGATTGTGAAATAGCTTCTTGGAGCTCTAACTGATGGCTTCCTGTTAAGATAAACATTCCTTTTTGGTCTTTTTCATCTACAAGTGGTTGGAGGTAAGAAAGAAGTTCCGGTACACGTTGAATCTCGTCTAAAATTGCCCCTTCAGGGAATTGTTCTAAAAAACCTCTTGGATCTTTAGTGGCTAAAGATCTGATATCAGGAAGTTCAAGATTAGCATATTGTTTTTGAGGGAAAGCATGTTTTACTACAGTTGTTTTGCCGGATTGATGAGGTCCAAAAACTGTAACAATAGGATATCCTTTAGCTAAGTCTTTAAGCTCAGCCTCTAACTCTCTTTTAAACATATGTGTACTTTTTTGAAGTTCAACTTCATTTTAGTTCCGCTTTTAGATAATTCGTTCTGCTACAGTATCATAGAAAAGAAGTCCTTTTTCTGTTAGGCGAATAGAGTCTATATCACATTCAATTAATTCATCTTCTTTTAGCTGTTTTAAAGCTTCTTTTGTCGATTTATCTATTTCTTCATACCTATTCACAAACTCTTTAAGATTAACTCCTTTAACAAGCCTTAAATTAACAGCTAAGAGCTCTTTTATATTGTCAGGGTAGGGTAGCATTTCTTCGTAGTCTATTATTTCTTTATTTTTAGATAAGTTTTGATAGTATGTTTCTACGTTGCAGACATTTCTAAATCTCTTTTTATTAAAATAGCTAAAAGCAGAAGGCCCAAAACCTAAAAATTCTCTTCCTTTCCAATATCCCGTATTATGGATAGATTCATAACCTGCTTTGCTAAAGGCAGATATTTCGTATCTATTTAACTTCATCTTGTTAAGTTCTTCTATAGCTAGGTTTAATAAAGATAAGCTTACTTTTTCTGAAGGAAGAGATTGTTTAAATGTTTCTTTTTTCTTAAAAAAAGGAGTATTTTCTTCGAAAGTTAAGTTGTAAAGAGATAAATGAGTTATAGGAAGGTCTTTAATTGTTTGAAGGTCTTTTAAGAAGCTATTCTTATCCTGATGAGGAATGTCATATAAAAGGTCTAAGGATATATTTTCAAAGAATCTATTTGCTAAAAAAACAGCTTCTTTTGCCTGTAAGCTGTTATGAGATCTATTTAAGACTTTAAGTAAAACATCATCAAAACTAACACATCCTATGCTTATCCTATTGAAATATGTTTGTTTTAGCTCTTTCAGTTTATCTATAGATATGTCTATAGGATTAGCTTCTATGGTTATTTCTATATTATTTATATCGATATCTAAAGCTATAAAAATTCTTTCTAGATCTTTTTTATTTAAAAGAGAGGGAGTCCCTCCTCCCAGGTAAATAGAAACGATATTTCTATTCACAAAAAGAGATCTTTTTAAAAAGATCTCTTTTTCTAAAGATATTAGAAATTTGTTTTTTAAAGTTTGATTAAACCTTTTTGAATAAAAATGACAGTAAGGACAATTTTTTAAGCAAAAAGGAATATGGAAATATAAACTTAAATCACCAGTTGTCTGCATCAGGATCTTCCAAGATACCCCTTTTCCATCTGTTTTTATCTGAAAAGGGATCTTCTTCATCTTCTTCAACAAAAGTTACGTCTTCTTTTTTATCAGAGTCTGTTCCTGCTGATGTTTCTGAGTCAAAACCTTCTGTTTCCGTGTCTATGCCAAAGTCAGTATTACCCATGTTCATATCAGGAAGGGTCTGAGGCTCTGCATAAGCTTGTCTTGCAGGGTTTCTTTTAGGAGCTATGTATTCTTCTAGATCTCCATTTTCTTTCATGAAAAGTAGTCTTTGCTTTTCTTCTACTATTTTTTCTTTAATAACTCTAATTTCTTCTTTATGCTTGTCCATGTCTTTTTTAGGAACCAGTCCAAGTTTTAGCCATTGTTCTAGATCTTCTAATTCCAATTCTAATTTTTTTAATCTTTCACTTTTCATATACTCCTCTTGTGAAATATTTTTTATCTCGGCTTTAAAAAACCTACCAAAATATTTTTTACATATTTTTTAGATAAAAAACAAAGAAAATTTATTCAATTATTTTATTTAATTTTTTGATGATCTCGTTTATTTGCTCATCGTTAAAGCCGTGAGCTATAAGACCTTCTTCTAGAGATTCAAAAGAAGCTGCTGCGCAGCCGATACAACCTAAGCCTATCTCGGATAAGGCTTTAGCAAGATCTGGGGCTTTTTCAGGGTTTTTATCAAAAATCTCGTTGATTTTCATGGTCTTAGTAATTTTTTCGTTCATAAATAATCCTTAAAATTTTAGTTTTACAGTTCCTTGTTTAATACTGCACTGACAAGCTAACCTTTCTGTATCCAAAGGTCCTAGGAAGTCTTCTTCTTCTTGTGTGTATTCTGTTAGGTTGTCCATTCCTTCTACAACTTCAACAATACAGCTTCCGCATACTCCTTCAGAGCAAGCGAATGGAATGCCAACTTTTTGGCATGGTTCTGTAAGTCCTGATCCATCAGGTACATCGAACTCTTCATTAAGATCAATGAATATAATTTTAGCCATTTAAAAATCCTTTTTTTCAATAGGATATTTTTATAAGTCTTTTAAAATCAAGAAGAATCTGTAATTCACTGGTTTTCAAAGCTTTGCTTTATAAGTGTTTTTATGAGTCCAGGTATGTATAAAAATATTTTTAAAAAAGAGTTTTTAAGAGATTGATGATCTTTTTTTGGTGTGTATTTGGCAGAGATAATCTTTTTAAAATTATTATTATACTTATTTAGGGTGGTTGATGTTAGCTAAGTTAGTATTCTTTTTTTTATTAAAATATTTTCTATAAACCTTTT
>Ga0257119_1000581_pt1 | contig 33348 bp, 19 predicted proteins | sample SI112_200mmetaG_FD_190179 | JGI IMG/M metagenome (GOLD analysis project Ga0257119, IMG submission 190179) | Marine microbial communities from Saanich Inlet, British Columbia, Canada - SI112_200m | ecosystem: Environmental > Aquatic > Marine > Inlet | place: Canada: British Columbia | collected... | reverse complement strand
GTGGTCACCATAACAATTTTATCATCAAGACTATAATTATTACGTACTTTTCCCCGGTACAGTTCTCCTATGCCGGTTTGATCATAATTTTCAAGTGCGTACTTAAGCTGTTCTTTTGTCTGGTTCAAGATTCCATTCCTAATCGCTTAAAGATTTTATTTATATTTATCATCACCTTATCCAAATCGAATAAGCTGTCTATTAATTCATTGTCCAACCATTTTGTTATATCTTTATCAGATTTGAGTAGCGTTTTAAAATCTTTTTTATCTACCCATGTTTTCATGGCATTACACTGAACTAAAGAATATGCCTCCTCCCGGGAAACACCGCTTTTTACCAGGGCGAGCAGAACTTCCTGACTGAATATTAGACCATGGGTTAAATTTAGATTATCCATCATGTTTTGCGGATAGACAAGGAGATTTTCCATTAATGCTGTCATTTTATTCAACATGTAATCCATCAAAGTTGTTGAATCGGGAATGATAATTCGCTCCACAGAAGAATGGGAAATATCACGTTCATGCCACAACGCAACATTTTCCATTGCAGTGTGGGCGTTACCCCGTAGTAATCTGGCCATCCCGGTAATCTGTTCAGTAACAATGGGATTCCGTTTATGAGGCATTGCTGAAGATCCTTTCTGTCCCTTTGAAAAGAATTCTTCTGCTTCCAGAACTTCGGTGCGCTGCATATGGCGAATTTCAACGGCGAATTTTTCCAACGAAGCTGCTATCAGGGCGAGCGTGGTCATATAATGGGCATGACGATCTCGCTGTATCACCTGGTTCGATACAGAAGCGACATTTAATCCCAGGCGTTTACAGGTTTCGGCTTCTACCTCAGGATCAAGATGCTGGTATGTGCCAACGGCACCGGAAATCATGCCTGTAGAAATAGTATCCACTGCCTCATTCCAGCGATTGATATGCCTGCCGATTTCCTCACTCCAGAGCGCCAGTTTTACACCAAAGGTAATTGGTTCGGCATGGATGCCATGTGATCTTCCGATTTGGAATGTATCACGATATTTTTCAGCCTGTTTTCGTAGTACCCCTTTGAAAACAGTCAGTTTTTCAAGAATAATTTTACCAGCTTCTTGAGCCTGGAGCGCCAACGAGGTATCCAAAAGGTCAGATGAGGTCATGCCCATATGGACAAACCTTGATTCAGGTCCTATAAATTCTGCCATGCAGGTGAGAAAGGCAATTACATCATGCCGTGTGGTTTCTTCAATCTCCAGAATTCTTTCGATGGTAAAATCGGCTTTTTGACGAATTACTTTTGCAGCTTCCGAAGGAACGATTCCCATATCGGCAAGTACTTCGACAACCGTGATCTCTACTTCTTTCCAGGTATTATATTTATTTTGCTCTGACCAGATACGGTCCATGTCAGGCGTTTTATAGCGCTCAATCATTCAAATAGTCCTCATTTTCGATCCGCTAATTCTAAGGGCAATTCTATCACATTTCCATCACGCCAAATCGTCAATGTGACAAAATCCCCGACCTTTTTAAAGCCTTCGTCAATGACTCTCAAAATATCTGTGTGTGATTTAATATTTTGGTCTTCGACTTCAAGAATAATATCTCCAATAAGCAGTCCTGCTTTGTCTCCAGCGGACAATTTTTCTATATCAGTAATTATTACTCCATCGGTGGACGGCAGTCTCAGATATTGTTTTAGATAGGAATCTATTGCCTGGACATGAACTCCAGTTGAAAAATCCCTTTCAACTTTGCCATGTTTTTTTAATTCTTCGATGATTTCTTTTACGCGGTTAATAGGAATCGAAAAACCTATACCAATTGATCCAGTTGAATAGCCACCGCCAGTGAGAATGAACGTGTTTATTCCAATTATTTGGCCCAGTGAATTTACCAGTGGACCGCCGCTGTTTCCTGGATTGATAGATGCATCTGTCTGAATCATATCCTGATATACTCTCCCTGATTCTTTTAGGCCAAAATCCATATCAAGACCGCTTATGATTCCAAGTGTAGCAGTGGGTTCATAACCAACATCAAATAACCCAAGGGGATTTCCCAGTGCAATCGCCCATTCGCCAACAATGAGATCATCCGAATTACCAAGTTCAGTGAACGGCAGATTGCTTTCATCCACCTTTAGTAGGGCAATATCCGTTAATTTATCTGATCCCACAAGTTCTGCATTGAGACGAATACCTCCTGGCAGGGTTACGAGAATCTCATGGGCATCTTCGACGACGTGAGCATTGCTCACTACATACCCATCCTCACTTATTATAGCCCCCGATCCAAGACTTTCCACCTGGTACACTTTATCCTTTGGATAATATAATCCCCAGAAGGGATCCAATTGCAAATTTCCCCGCTTTCGCTTAAGCTGGGTCACATTTATCCCGACTACCGATGGAGAAACTTTTTCAATTGCTCTGGTAATTGCCGTCTTGCGGCTTGATGTAATGTCACTAAATTCTGTAGATAAACTGGTTGGATCATCTGTGGAATCGGCATTCAGATTTGTAAAATATTTGAAGGCGATAAATACTGCCCAAATTATTATTATAGTTTTGATAAATAGTTTTGTCATTTAATCATCCTGATAATGAACATTTACAAGAAATAATCCCTGTGCCGGAGCACGGAAGACCATTAGTGATTTGTGTGAATTGTCAAGCAATAACTTGAAATCCTCAATTGAAATCCTGCCTCTTGCCACTTCTACCATCGTACCAACCAGAAATCTCACCATATGCTGCAGAAAACGATTTGCTGAGATTTTATATTCGAGAAATTCACCGCACCATTTCCAATTGGATTTAAATATGGTGCAAATTTTATTATTTACCTCTGCCGTGGCTTTACAAAATGTTGTGAAATCTTTTTCTCCTTTAACCATACTGGCACATTTATGTAATAAATCCTCATCGAGTGAATATCTGACCCACCATGAATTATTTCGGCTAAATGGTGAATAATCAAAAGTAATATTGTAACGATAATCTCGTTTTCCGGCAGAGAATCTTGCATGAAAATCATCATTAACCTCTTGGCATTGGGAAATCCAAACATCTCGCCCTAATTTCGAATTTAATGCCTTAGTTAATTCATCTGCTGACATTTTTGTGTCTAATTTGATATTGGCAATCTGATTTAGGGCATGAACGCCAGAATCAGTCCTGCCTGAACCGATGAGTGTAATTTTCTGATTGGGTACGATCTCACCGAGAGCTTTTTCAATATCGCCCTGTACAGTACGATCGACGGCTTGAACCTGCCATCCATAAAAGTCGGTGCCATCATATTGGATGTTCAATTTATAATTTTTAGCGGCCATACAACTACGGCTGAATTCTTAAATTTATTTTGATGTATTAATTCCCCTGGTTTATGAATCGGGAAGAAAACCCTGATTACACGTTAGTAATATTATCAATTTTGAAGAGATTAATACTATTTTTTCGAGGAAGAGTTAAACCACTTAATAATCCCTTGTCAAACTCAATCATATATCAATCTATCGTCATAATTATTGTCACCATAGCTACAATATCAAGGATGTCCACAAGGGCGTCATTATTTATATCTGCGCGTTGAAATTCAAGTTCAGATGGTATCGTAAACCCCATGATAAAATCTATCACAAAGATAATATCAAGTACGTCTAAAATGCCATCCTGATTCACATCCCCTATTACTTCGCTATCTCTGAACCAATCAGCTGTCATTGTAAGAAATTCTGATTTTGACATACCAAAAGCATTCGATTCGATAAAATGGATTAAATCAAATCCGATAAAAAGCAACTTTCCGGAAAATTCTGAGATAATTCCTGCAGTACCATTGCCGCCGCTGTATTCGAAGGCAGACTCTGCCCCGTTTACCGGTATCATCACATCACAATCCGGACTGTTGTCAGCAAAAATATCTGCACCCTGAATTACATCGTGATCAGTGTTTCCATAAACTAGGTAACCATTATGTTCACCAATGAACTGGGCCTGGAGTACATCATTATAGAAATCCGTATTCGCCAGAGTATTACCGACAGCCTGCCCCATGATCAACAGATTTCCCCCTGAATTCACATGATTCGTCAATAAGCTCTGTGATACAGATGGCACTGGTTCGTAAACATTATCACCTGAAAAGTAAAATACATTGTTGAATTGAGGTATGAGTGACTCCAGTGAATTTGGACTTTCTCCATCCCAAAGCTGGGTCACAATTCCTGCTTCCATGGCAAATTGCTGATAGAATGGACTGTTGAGAGAATTCCCGGTTGCATTCACAATCAGAAATTCAGGTGTACCCAGAGCGATATCAAATTGGACAGTATCGATATAACCTTCCCATGTTAATTGAATGGAAAACTCAGCAACCCTGGCTACATAATCTTCCGAAATCCCTAACTGGAATGGTTCCATGGAAGATGATATTTCACCGAGACCAGCCGAATTAAACTCTGCAGTATCACTTATTATTGAGACTCCTGGATCATCGGTGGATATTATTCCTATAACAGTGCCGAATGGAATACCCATATTTGTCAGTTGGATATTCATCTGAAATAATTCGCCAGGATTAACTAAACCATCTCCTGAATCATCAAGAATAGTAATAGCAGCTTCACCGAGAGAAAATTCTGTTGTTCCTGATATGGTTGATTCCTCGAGGACCCAGTTATCAGGATCAACAATTATGGATGAAACTGTCGTGGGGATAGCCATCTCATAAGACTGATTGGCATTAGATATCCAGAATGTCTCCAATGAAGAACTACCGTTATCAAAATTTAATTGGATTTCCACAGGCATTGTAAAAACCTCTGGTGCAGATCCACTTGCCGTTTGATCAATAACAAGAAAAAATTCATTTGTAGTGGATGCCCATTGAAATTCGTATTGCGGATGACCGTTTCCATAAATCCATTGATCAAAAAACCACTGGAGATCCTCACCAAAATGCGCTTCGAATACGGTTTTCAATTCGTCAGTTGCAGCATTGTCAAAAGCATAGATATCCAGATAGTCCCTCAGCGTTTCAAAATAAACTTCACTACCGACTACCTTCCTCAGCATATGATTTACCCAGGCACCCTTATTGTAAATGATGATATCAAAAATTTGATTAAAATTGCTGGTATCAGTGACAAATACTGAGAGATTATCATTCCATTGGAATTCAATATTATCCATATAATTTAAATAGGCATCGCTGCCCTGCGTATTCTCAATAAATAATGCTTCTGAGTAAGTTGCAAATCCTTCGTTCAGCCAGCCATGCTGCCAGGTTGTACAAGTAACCATGTCGCCAAACCATTGATGGGCTAATTCATGAACCTGCACCATGCCATTGGCGGTGGAAGTGGTGACACAATTCTGATGCTCCATAGCTCCAATATTTCCCGGTACTTTGGCAATGGCAAACTTCTCATCAACAAATGGATACAATCCAAATATGTCTGAAAACACAGGAAGAGCTACTTCCACAAACCTGAATCCATCATATACATTGTTGGGTACATAATATTCAATTGCCATGGAATCTTGCTCATTATATTGGAAATACTCAGTAAATACATTATAGGGATAGGCATTTATTGAAAAAAGATAGGTGGTGATTGGATAGGATTCATGCCAATGATGAGTGTTGGTACCGTCACCATTATTTATGATATTCTGTAATACTCCATTAGATGCGACCACATATTGATCAGGTGCACGAAGTTTTAAATCTAACCAATCTGCCTTATCTGAAGGATGATCTTTGCATGGGACCCATTTAAATAAACCATAAGGAGTATCATAAGAATAGAAATAACCTGCAGAATAGGTAATACCTCCGGTAAATGTAACTCCCAAGCCGGTATCACCATGGTAGAAAATAATGGCGGACTGCATCATTCCAATTGGAAGCGAAGCATTATAAAACAGATGCAACAAATCATTTGAATGGGTATAATTGATCAATCCATCTGATTCAATTGCTTGAATAATCAGATGGTCAGCAGCGTCGAGGATGATTTCGCTTACCTCTTCATCTGTGCTTGTAAATTCGATGATGACGGATCCGTTGACTGTTTGTTCAGCAGGATCAATTTCTACATCAATGGCATAAGATTTTATATCATAATGAAGTTGTTGTGGTAATAAATCCCTGACTGAATATTTACTTTCACGGATTTTATTCAGTTGACAAAAGTTAGGAGTGAGTGACTCAGCTGTATCTGTGCTAAACAAAAGCGAGGTTATGAAAATAATTAAAATCTGATTTTTCATCCTGCATCCTTTTATAGTTTGAACCAATTATGAATATATCATTGGAATATATCTATACGGTGAGTCAAAATTATATGTTAATAGGATTATATTCCCAAGAATTATTTTGACAGAATGAATAGTGGCCTTTTGATATCAGGCGAGTAAACACAAAAGCTGATTCCACATCCCAATAATATTTCATGGTAGAATTGTCATCTGAATTTTTGATTTCTACAAAAGTTATCCTATCTCTTACAGACAAATTTTAATTTTCGATATATCTGATGATGAGTTGACAAAACATTTTTCTCTGACTTTATAAACTGGCTACCAGGGATAATAATATCTCAAATGAAAGGTAGGATGGGAGATAATTCAAATTCTAAATTTGCATCCGGAATTAGGACATTTTTTTAAAAATTTAGTAAAAGATTTAAAATGAATATAAGAAAACGATTGATATTTTCCTGTGTGATACTATTAGGATTGGGCACCTTTGTTTACCGATGTACCAGTACATCAGCCCTTGATACCATAAAGGAACGTGGGAAATTGATTGCTGCAGTCCGTAATGTGCCTACTGTGTATTATGAGGGGGCTCATGAATTGGCTGGTTTTGAGTACGAACTACTTCGGGATTTTGCAGACCATCTTGGTGTTGAACTGGAATTAAAAGTTGTCTATAGTATTCCTGAGTTGTTTCAGGTGATTGAGGATGGCACATGTGATATAGGGTCTGGAGCTATTACGCGAACCAAAGACAGGGAGAAAAAGTATTTATTCGGTCCTGATTATTATGACGTAAAACAGGTTGTTGTCTATAAAAGCGGCACCCGCGCCCCTAAGTCGGTTGATGATTTACAGGATGGTATCCTTGAAATTGTTGGCAATAGTAGTTATGAGGAAAATCTAATAAAACTAAAACAAAACTCACCAAAACTTGAATGGATTAATAATCCAAAATTATCCACTGATCAGCTTCTTGAAAAAGTTTGGAAAGGGAAAATAGATTATACGGTAGCAGATGATAATATTGCACAGATCAATCAACGATACTTCCCGGAACTTGAAATCGGAATCCCTCTCACTGAAGAGGAAAGCCTTGCCTGGGTGCTTAATAAAAACCTGAGAGGTCTGTCGTCTTTAATCGACGAATGGCTTGAGGAATACAAGCTCACTCAAAAGTTAGAGGATTTGATCCAGAGATATTATACCCACGTCCATCTTTTTGATTATGTGGATATTCGTAAATATCATAATAGAATAAAAACACGACTGCCTGAATACAGTGAATTATTTAAAGAAGCAGGAGAGACTTACGATATTCCATGGACACTTTTAGCTGCTCAGGCTTATCAAGAATCACATTGGTCAGTGAATGCAAAAAGTCCAACCGGGGTTCGTGGAATGATGATGCTCACCCTTACCACCGCTAAAAAAATGGGTGTATCCAATAGATTGGATGCGCGAGAAAGTATTATGGGCGGGGCAAAATATATGGCTCAACTTCTCAAAGCTGTGCCAGAATCTGTCCAGGATTCTGATAAATTGGTTTATGCTCTTGCCACCTATAATGTGGGTATGGGACATATGAAGGATGTACGTATTCTAACTGAGCGACTTGGATTGGATCCAAACAGATGGTTAGATTTAAAAACAACCCTTCCTTTTTTAAGTCAAAAGCAGTTTTATAAAACTCTAAAACATGGATATGCACGTGGCAGTGAGCCTGTCCGCTATGTAAATCAAATCCATGATTATCGTGATATCCTCGAGAATATTTTGGCATCTCAGACAAACTAAACAATATTCGCCGTATCAGAATATTATAAATCTTTTATTAAAAGGTTGTGATTGGATTCTATTACCAGAATCCCCATATTTTTAAGAGATTGTGATACTTGTGTCAATTCTTCACTTTGTTTTACATGGATATCATTCACTCCCCATTTATCCAAACTATCGATTACATACTGAATTGTATAATTGTTGATATCCTTCGCAGGCTGCCAGGTGGTATCATTTTTCTCGGTGACGATAGCAATAATCAGACTGCATGTTGACAAATTACCTATAATAGTGTTCACCAGTCTGACTGGGATCTCGAGCTCGTTTGATAATTCCTGAGTATTTCGAGAGATCTCACCGTCAGAATAATGTTTGACGATTCTGTGCATTACCATCAAGGTTAATAGGCGATTGTATTCTGGACTAATATTTGTGCAGTCCCTGGCGAATTCATAAGCATCAACATTTTGATGGGCATATGAAATTTCGACTCCAAATAAAAGGATGAGCCAGCTAATCTGAAGCCAAACTATAAAAAGCGGAATAGCGGCAAAACTTCCATAAATGGCATTGTACTTTGCCACCCCAACCTGAAATTCAATATAACCCCATTGAGTCGCCTGGTAAATACTTCCAGCAATAATTCCAGCAATTAACCCCGATCGGAACCTTACCCTGATATTTGGTATGAAAATAATTACGAATGAAAATAATATCCACATTAGGACATACGGCAATAAATGCATCATCCAGTTGGTAATTGGATTTATAAAAAAGAAAATAGAATTCTCACCGGTGAAATTTTTTAACTGGGTTGATATAAATACAGCCATGCTTGAAATCAATACAAAGGCAGGTCCAATCAACAATATTGTTATATAGTCGTTAAATTTTTTACCGATATTTCTGGATTTAATTACCTGCCAGATTTGATTAAATGAGTTCTCGATATTTTTTATTAAACTTATAATAATCCATAATAGAAAAATCACCCCAATGACCGCAACGGTTTCACCTTGCGTTTTATCAAGGAGTTGTATTGCATATTCCATTACTGGTGTGAGAACTTCTTTTTGGGCTGCAAAATTATCAAGTATCTGTTGATGCAGAAGATTTTGAACCCCAAAGCCTTTAGCAATTCCAAAAGCGATTGCAAGAATGGGGATAATTGAAAGAATTGAATAATAAGTAAGGGCAGATGCCTTTGATGAGCACTGATCTTTTCTCAGCCTGTGAAATGCCAGAAGTAGAATTCGAAGCTGTTTGAGAAAAAATGATCTTGTATCTGAGAGATTAGCTATTCGAATATTCCATATATCCGATTTAAAAAAATGAAATAATCTATTTAGTTTAATCATCATTTAATAAAAATATTCTATTTATAAATTAGGATAGAAAACGTCTGGCGCACGAAAGAAATATTGACGCTTAATCAAACGAACAGTACATTCAACCCGTTTAAAACAAGAACGCCCCGGAATTTCCGAGGCGTTCTTGTATAAAGAGTATTAAGTAGATCTATTTAAGAAGCATCACTTTTTGAGTTCTTATTTCTGATCCCATTGTGGAGCGTACAAAGTACATTCCACTTGGAATAGTTCCGGCATTCCATGTGATATCATAAGACCCAGCGGTCATGTGATTATCAACGAGTGTCTCAACTAACTGACCCACTACATTATATACCTGGATGGATACTATTCCATCAGAAGGTAGATCTAAGGTAAGATGAGTTGTTGGGTTGAATGGATTTGGATATGCCTGACCCAGATTGAAGTCCATTGGTATTGCAAGATTTACATTAATCATACCATCTGTGTTTGCTGCTAAGGCTTCGACAATTTCGAATTCACCGGTATAGGTGAACAGAACATCAGTTTGCGAATCAATGATTAGCAATCTGGTAGTATTGTCTGAAGTAACATAATCAGCAAACCATGCATCAGATAGATTGATTGAGAAATCTTCATCATGACTCAAGGTCATCTGAATACCGTAGACAAAACCATTGGCATTGATTCTCAACTCATCATCAACTCTCATAAACGATGCAGAATCTGCATTGTCTGATCTTGATGGTGGATTAAGAATGATAGCAACAATCTGAACAATATCCAGAACATTTACAAGGCCGTCACCAGTGTAATCTGCGTAGAAGAGTTCACATTCTGTGAGTTCAACACCATTTAGAATTACAGCGACGATTTGAACAATATCAAGGACATTGATTGAACCATCACAGGTAAAGTCACCAGGTTCGCAGTCACAACCACCGGCACATGCTTCATCAGACATATCTGATTCATTGTCCCATGTTGAGTTATCATCAGCAGTCACATAGAAACAACCTTCAGATTGTCCCATAACTTCAAAGCTTAACTGGTTGGTTGAACCGATCCAGATGATTTCTCTGCTTTCGGTTAAGGGGAACTGTCCATTTTCAATTATCTCTATTGGAGTCATTTCAAGTTCAATTCCTTCAGTTCCTTTTTCCCAGGTGGGAAGACTGAGGTAATCATTCTGACCCACAGCAAAAGATCCATCGGCAGTATTAAAGCTTACTGATTCAGAGGCTAAGAACTCTCCACCACCAGCAATCCACATTTCGTTCATATACAATTCATAAAAACCTTCACCATAGGTACAGCAGATGCCATCACCAAATGAATCATAGATTGTCCAGGTATAGTTTCCTGAAGTCAAGATTAAGTCAATCTGGTATGATGTCGCAGAATCATATGGTCCACCAGAAGCTTCTAACATTCCAGTATCATCATTGTAGAGATCCCATGTAGTTTCCGAACCATAGTTATCAGTCATCAACATGATAGATAAGACATCACCTTCAACATCAGCATAGACATTAAAGTGAGTGACACCTTCTTCACGTGAAGCATTCTCATCAACATAATTCCAGTTGAGGTCAGCAATATCTACACCTGATTTCTCAGATTCATAAGCCAGACCCTCATCAGGATCAATAGGTTCAGATGCAAGTGCAGCAGATTCCCAAACATCGATTCCAAAGTTGCCTTCACCACCACCATATCCATCGACGACGATAAAATATGTGCCAGCTTCTAGGTAGGCATTACTTATTTCTGATTGTAATCCACATGCATCGTCATTGTAATAACCAGTACTCAAACCAGTACAGTTTTCATCAGCTGTAAAGATTTCAAGTTTGGAGTCATAACTAGTAAGTCCACCACAAAGACTAACAGTGATTGTTGTGGCAGAGTTCAGTGTTAAGGCATATGCCACGTCGGCACCCTGGCTACCAGATACTAACCAGTCATCACCCATACCAATATTAGAATTTTCATCAGAGAATGGTAATGATGTAATTGTATAATCACCACAGACTGGAATTTCAGGAGCTTCATAACCCTCATAATCCCATGTAACCATTACAGAGGTATCACCACCGTCAGCATTCACATTAGTGGGTGGTTCGTATGACCATATTTCATCAGTACATGTTTCAGTGCAAGCTGCATCTGAAAGTTCTGACTCAAGACCAAATACATCTTCAGTGGCGGATACTACTCCGCATACCTCAACAGGATTCAGACCGTCAAAACCGGTTACATCTATAAATAGATCTGAAGTAGTGAAGGCATAATCGACACCATCATAGGTGAGATATAATGTGAAGAAGATATTACGGTTGACATTGTTCGCCTGTTCAGTTCCATTGGCGAGGTCAAAATGTGCTCGTGTCTGTTGACCAAATGGTTTGACTTCATTTTGGTATGTGACATTTTCAATCAACTCAACTTCATTGATATAGGACTGACCTTTTTCACCGTCAATAGGTGATAATGTGGACCATTCTGAATTGCTTAGCAGCAATCCACCGATGGTAAATTCATGAGTCATTCCAAAGTCGAAGTCACATCCAATTCCAGGTCCGCCACCAACTAATACGCCTTCGACGTCTAATTGATAGTATCCATCAGCAGAACAGTAGATACCGTCGCCAAATGCATCCCATACATTAAATGTGTAAGAGCCAGGTTCAAGGGTTAGATCCCATGTGTACATGGTATAATCCTCAAGAGTATTAGGTTCGATGCCATCAACAAAATTTCCAGCAGAGTCATAGACATCCCATGAGGTTTCTTCTGACCAGTTATCAGTAAGAATTGTGACTGTAACATTCATGTCACCACCACAATCTCCACCATCATTTTCAAATTCTGGACATGCGAGGTAGTAACCCCATGTTCCGTCATCACAGAATCCATCACCGACATATTCCCAGGCAATTGTTTCATCAACGCAGAAGAGTTCACAGTCGTAAACCATTCCATCACCACATGGTGCACCGATTTCTGGTTCAATATCACCAAATGTCCATGACCATACGATACCGGAAGTTCCTGCTTCAAAGTAACATTCGGCTTCAACATTTGCCGGTACATCAGGTATTTCAACAACTACTTCACCATATACCGGGTCAGTAGGAAGTGATTCGTTCCAGTTATCAGGATAGCCATCAGTTGCAGTTACAATGAACCAGCCTGATAAACTACTGGTATATTCATAATATGGATAGATTGTTGAGGCAATATATGTCCAGTTACGATTTGAAGGTACATAACCTTCAGCCGTTTCTTTGTTACCTTCTTGTGCATCACCATCACAATCACCAAGATCCCAATCAAATTCTTCACAGTATAAAACAATACCAAATGTACCATCATCACAGAAACCATCACCTATCCATGATAGGAAACCTTCATCAAAACATTCACCGATACAATCCATGAATTGTCCTGGAGGGCAGTCACCTTCTTCAGTCTCAAGATAAACATTAAACATTGTGACAGCACATTCTCTGTCAGCATTCTGGTATTCTTCAACGTCTTCTTTGATCGGTTGATCTTCCTCAGAAAGAACTGGTAGACCACTATAGACTTCAAGAGTATAGTTTCCTTCGTTTCCAGAATAACCATCTACGATTATGTATAATGTGCCATAATCCATTACTGTCAGACCTAGATCAGATCTAAAGGAAGATCCTTCTGAGTTTGAACATGAATCATCGGTACAACCTAAGAGTATACCGTCGCCGTCATAGACATAGATTTTTGTATCATAGTCAGATTCACAAATATCAAATGTCCAGTCACCTGGTTCGGCATCCCACATATATACTACATCTGCGGAGGTGCTTCCAGTGTAAGGACATTCTTCATCATAATCATCCATAAACCCAAGAGTTGTACCTGTTGCATAGAATGGCACCTGATCAACAATATATGGATTACCCATTGTTTCACCAAGAACCATACTTGGATCAACATAATCAGGATGTGACCATTCCAATAAAATTGATACACCGGTATCGGTTGTAGTCAGATTTTCAGGAGCAACATAATCACATATTTCTGGTGCACCCGATGTGGCGCATGCTTCGTTTGAAAGGTCAGATTCCTGTCCCCAGTCATTTGTTGCAGTGACTACACCACAAACATCAGACCAATTCGCGAATCCAATAATATCAATAAACATATCAGCTGTCGTAAATGCATAATCATCACCGTCATAGGTGAAATATAGCGTGAATGCTGTGTCGCGATTGACATTTCTTGACTGTTGAGTTGTTCCATTTGCAAGGTTAAAGACAGCACGTGGCTGGTAGATAAATGGTTTTGCATCATTCTGATAGGTGACCGTCTGAATCAATTCAATACCGGACATATCATAATTAGCTTGACCTTTTTCACCTTCAAGTGGTGATGAAAGATTCCATTCAGAACTACTCAGGAGAACTCCACCGACTGTAAACGTATGGCTTTCAATATTACCAAATTCTCCACCCGATGCTATTAATGTGCCATCAACTAACAACTCGTAGTATCCTTCTCCATAGAAACAGCAGATACCATCAAAAGCTGCATCAAAAATACTAAATGTATAAGTACCTGGATCAAGTGTGAGAGTCCAACTATACATGGTAGCTGAGTCAACAAGCGTACCTGATGCGATACCGTCAACATTGTTTCCAGCAGAATCGACAATATCCCATGAAGTTTCACCAGGATAATTATCGGTAAGAATATTAATTGTCACATCCATGGCATTACCAGCACAGTCGCCACCGTCATTTTCAAATTCAGGACAATCTAAATAATATCCCCAGGTGCCGTCATCACAGAATAAATCTCCGACATAATCCCAGGCAGTAACTTCATCAACACAGAAGAGTTCACAGTCATAGACCATGCCTTCACCACATGATTCACCAATTACTGGTTCACCGTCAGACCAATCCCAGGTCCATGTGATACCGGATACATAATCGACATCATCATAAAACCCTTCAGCCATGACATTTTCAGGGGCTGCAGGAGGATCACCAAGGAACATGGCGCAATCTGTATTTGAAGGAATTGATGGACCTTCTGTATAAGCAGCTCTTGCATAATAACAATAATCGACAAATTCATCAAACATATCGTCATCTGTAAAGGTATAGGTATCTGGACCAACGCTGCCAACCATATCACCATCACGATAAACATCAAAACCAACGAGTTCGCGGTTTGCAAGGAAGTTAAAAGGATGTGATTCAGGGGCATTTTCAATATATTGATCACCATTATGAACAGATAAAGAGTTGTTGTCTTCACCCAAGATTGAAGGTGGTATTTCATTATGATATGAAACTTCCTGGTTGACATAATCTCCACCAACCCATGCAGTAAACATATAGTCACCACCATAGCCTAAGACATCGCCAGTTGACCATACACCAGCCTGTAGTGTATACATATTGTCACCGAAATCGACGGCACCATCGACGCCAAATCCTTCAATATCTTCGGCACCAGGCCAAACAAATTCATGGGAAGCAACTACATAAAATGAACCAACCATACCAGAATATCCTGGATAAACGGTTGCCCAGCCATCAGAGGCTGTAACTAATTCATCATGGATCATATTCCCTGGTACACCACCAGCATCATCAAATACCATGACGCGGACAGGACCATGTGTATCATTTGGCCATGGCCAGTAAGCATCACCTTCTGATAGGATTTTTACAGAGGCAGCAGTGATATCATATACACCAGCTATATCAAATCTGACACCATGGGCATAACCCAATTCGTAAGTATCATAAAAATAAAAAGCGTTCTGGAGAACACCGTCATGATATTCAACAATAGGTGGAACTTCGGCAGGATCGTGCCAGGCAACATCAACAACAGCGCCATTGGCATCAGCTGTTAAACCCCAGGGACCATCCATATATACACAGCTGCCATCATCAACGGTGGCTTCTGGGTCATAATTTGTTGCCGTCCAATCCATGCAACCTAAAGTTACAGGACCAATCCAGATTTCCCATGTTCCAAAACTACCATCAACTGCACCTGTAAATAGAAGATTTCCAAAGGCATCCTGGAATTCAAACCATCCACCGTTCCAACCATCACCAAAGCTATCATAACCATTAAAAGTATAAAATCCATCAGGAAGACAGAAATCATAACTATATGATGAATTATTTACATAAGCACCACCATCAGCACCTATTAAATTACCTGCAGGATCATATAGGTCCCAGGATATTTCGCCACCCCAAGAAACAGTATTAATCCACAAGACAACTGCGTTGTCAGCACAATCATAGATACAGCTTCCATCGTCAACTGTTGCATCTGGATTATAATTAATGGCATCAGGATCGGTACAACCAAAGATATCACCTTCAACATTAAATGCAAATGGTTCACTATAAGGTGCACCACCGGCTAATAACAGATTACCAGCAAGATCCCATAATTCCCATGAAACTTCAGATTGCCAAGAGCCATAATCACAAACTACTGTGTAGTTACCATCTTCTAAACAAAAGGCAGCTTGTTCGTAACTTCCATCAACATTATCTAAAGATTCGGTGAAGACTAAGTTACCAGCAGCATCCCATATTTCCCACCAGTTACCATTCCAGGTATCACCGAATGAATCATACATATCCAATAATAGATCTGTACATCCACCACCGCCAACTGGTACTGTAAATGGGGTGCTTTCTCCAAAACCATAATCGCATCCAATATCTGGACCACCGGCGAGAGTACTACCATCAGAAGTCAACTCATAATAACCTTCCCAACAGTATAATCCGTCACCAAAGCTATCGTAAATATTAAAAGTGTAGTCGCCGTCAAGGAGACAGAAAATTTCTTCGTAGGTCTCACCAGAACCAGGTCCACCAGCAGCAACAACATTGCCTACATCATCAGTTAGATCCCATGAAGTTTCACCAGCATAGCTGTCATAATCAATAAATAAAGTTACTTCATTATCAGTGCAACCAGCATCGGTTCCCCATATGTTTAAGGCATATTCACCATAACCTGAGGAAAATCCTGATACAACTACAAAATATGTACCTGCTCCCAGGCTGAGATCGGGAATTTCAGATTGGAGACCGCAGAAATCATCATTCGATGCAATTAAGCCACCAGTATCATCCAAAATGAGAATATAGGTATCATATAAGGAACCACAAAGACTGAAATTATATACGCCGCCATCAGTATCAAACTGATATACAACATCTGGAGCGGTCTGATTATGATAGTCAGCATTGAATCCTTCAGTAGACCCATTATCATTAAATGGTAATGCACCAACAAAAAATGGATCATCCATGGTATCACCAGTTAAGACTGGATCACCACCTGGTGTATCTGTGACCAATACATTATCAATCGCCCACCACCAATCCCATCCGGGCTGGACAGAAACAAAACGTACCATGACGCCGTCGCTTCCTGCTGCATTTGGCAGTTCATGTACTTCATGGGTGTTTCTTACATCATTAGAATCAAATGTCAATACATTTGTCCAGGTTCCACCAAAGTCAGTTGAATAATCAACATAAGCAAAATCTTCAGTACCAATAGCTTGCCAGTCATTATCAAACTCAAGCCAGACTTGTGCTGCACTCATGCAATCTAAATCATATGTAGTTGCAGTAGTATAAATTAGTGTTGATCCTCCACAATTATCGGCATCAGCGGCCAAAACACCACCGCCGGCAGTTTCAGGCAAAGTATAACTATTTGGCCATGGTTCATAGAAGTTTTCCCAAACACAGTCACCACCATCGTTTGTAACTGTCCACTGTCCGGTTCCTGTTTCGAAATCGTCGAAAAAATAGTTTGTTCTGTTTTGGAAAATAATCGGTTCACTATTTTCATCATAATTTACGGGAATCCTACTGGTGAAAACAGCATGAGCAAGCAAAGCAACATTATTGAGTCCAAGGTTCTTGGAGGTCAAAATTACCTGTACTAATTCATCTGTTTCCATTTCAACAAGAGCGACCTTATCTAGGGCATTCAATTCTGCTTCACCCATCTGTGCAATGATATGCAATGATGAATTTTGATAATAATCGTTTTTCTCCTGAATCTGTTGCATCCTTGCACTAAGGATAGCTCTAGATTCCTGTTCTTTTAACAGAAGAGTTTTTTCCATATCGTAATTATCCGATGTTGGGTCTAAACTCTGGAGCATTTGAGTAAGCTGGGAATCGCTTAAGTTGGGGTCTATGGCAAAATCATTAGCAGCAAATGAAAAGCTGCAATAAGCCAAAACAAGAATCCCAGAAAAGAATTGTAGGTATTTTCTCATTTATTTCTCCGTTGTTTGTTTGTTAATACAAAATTAGATACGGGTTGGAATCACTCTACCAAAAGACAAGCGTTGGGTTGTGGATCTATGATAAATATTTAAAAATTCCGCACCGTGGAACTATTGAATATACTATACAGCATAAATAGGGCACAGCTTTTTTTTATAAATATGGGAACATTTTGTTACAATTGCCGGCGATTTGAAACATTTTTTAAATACGACAGAAATGTCATATTTGCTTTTTTTCACTAAACCGACTATTGTATCTAAAGAATATAAATATAGAGTTATTCTTATATTACTCGGTAATCTCCTGCCCCAAATCCAATTTGAATCGCCGTCTTAAAAGTCCTGAAAACAGGTAAAACAAGGGCGTGTCTATGAGGGCAATGAGCACCTTGAAAAGAAAACCGTTGATGAGCAAAATGCCGAATCTGCTCCACCCTATTACGCCAAAAGAACAGAGAAGAAGCAGAACGGCGGATGTATCGACGAGTTGAGACAAGATAGTTGAGCCATTATTGCGTAACCACAGATGTTTACCATGTGTGAGTTTTTTCCAAAAATGGAAAATTCGTATATCGATAAACTGGGCTGTTAAATAGGCTGCCATAGAGGCAAATATTGCCGGTCCAAATAATCCAAATACTTTGTGGAATGTATCATTGTCAACTGGAGACCAGGTAGTAGCAGTAGCCAAATCAGCTATAAATACTACACCCATGATAAACATGCTGGCAATAAAACCGGAAAAGACGATCTGGTCGGCTTTTTTTCTGCCGTAGATTTCACAAATAATATCTGTCACCAGAAATGTAATGGGATATGGCAGAATACCCACCGATATTTCAAATGTATAATCTCCATAAAATGGTAACCAAGTTGTCCAAATAAAAAATTTTTGAAATATAAGATTAGAAGAAACCAGTGAGGCGATAAAGATTCCTCCCAGGATAAGGTATAGTCTATCTGCAAAGATCCGCGTTTTGACATCCATATAAATTCCTTTATTGTGGTGAAATAAGAGTCAATATATTAGTTGGGGAAAGTTGAAAGTATAAAGTATAAAGTTCACTTCGACTCCGCTCAGTGATCTTTAATCATCAAAAAAATAAGTATATAATATAGATGAATTGCGTCTGTTGGGTCAGAGAAATCAAGATACTAAATAAGATAAATCATCTAAGGTAAAAAGCAATCTGAAGTGACTTCGACTCTAGGCGCAATTCGCTTTTTACATTCCTACCTGCGGCAGGCCGGCCTCCTTCGGCGGGCTAGCTACTTTTTACTTTTAATTTTTCACTCTATTCTGATTGCTGCGTAGATTTAAATTTCACATCCTAATTCACCATGAAAAATATTTATTGTGACATATCAGCAACCACACCATTGTCGGTTGAAGTAGCAGAATATATGCATCAGATCCAGATGAAGGTCTTTGGAAATCCATCGAGTATTCATCGATTTGGTCAGGAATCAAAAGCCATTCTGGAGAAATCCCGTCGACAAATATCGACAGCATTGAACTGTTCACCGGGAGAAATATATTTTACAGGTTGCGGATCTGAATCCAATAATATGGCTCTGCAGGCTTTACTCAAGCCCGGTGATCACGTAATATCTTCGTCATATGAACATCCAGCGATTCTAAAAACATTAGATTACCTGGAATCAAATGGCGTTACAGTATCCAGAATTAAACCGAATTCTAATGGAATTGTAACCTGTCAATCGGTCGAAACGGCAATCAAGGAAAATACTCGTTTAGTGTCCATCATGTTTGTGAATAATGAAGTAGGGACGATTAATCCAATTGAGGAAATCTCACTTTATTGTCGGGATAACAATATCCTTTTTCATACTGATGCTGTACAGGCATTTGGGAAAATCCCAATTGACATGACCGAAATACCAGTCGATCTGTTAAGTCTGTCCGCTCACAAATTATATGGTCCAAAAGGGGTGGGTGCTTTATTTATTCGCAACGGGACGGGGATCGATCCCATTTTATTTGGTGGTGGACAGGAAAAAAATCTTCGACCCGGTACTGAAAATATTCCAGGTATTGCCGCATTTGGACTGGCGGCAGAATTATCACAACAGAATTTGAGTGACATCGCACATCAGATAAAAAACCTCACAGATCAATTCCTTGATATTCTAAAAGAAAATGGGTTGGATTTCTCTCAAAATGGTAAAAACACTATTCCCGGTGTAATAAATCTCACTTTCCCAAATGTTGATGCCCAAACTCTTGTTATGAGTCTGGATATGGCAGGTGTTGCTGTTTCAGCTGGATCAGCCTGTTCTGCAGGTACGGTTAAAGTATCAGGAACATTAGTTGAAATGGGGCTCAATCGGGAAGCAGCAGCATGCAGTATCAGAATTTCATTTGGCAAATATCACACAATAGAAGATATTGAATTTGTTGCAGGAAAAATCTGCGACATCATCTCAAAAAGGCAAGGTATTAATGGCTAAAAAAGTAATGGTTGCTATGTCAGGTGGTGTGGATAGTTCGGTTGCTATGCTAAAAATAATCGAAATGGGTTATGATGCCTTTGGTGTAACCATGAAGCTGTGGGATTATCAATCCGCCGGTGGCAATATCAGCCGCGAAAACAGCTGTTGCTCAGTTGAAGAAATAAACGGTGCAAAACTGGTATGTGATCGTTTAGGTGTCCCCCACTATACAATTGATTTCATGGATACTTTTAAGGAATCTGTTATTGACGATTTCGCCCGTGAGTATTTTTCAGGCCGTACGCCGAACCCTTGTGTGCGCTGCAACTCATTTGTAAAATGGGATGCATTTCTTAAACAGGCTGAGCTCCTTGGCGCAGATCTAATAGCTACTGGTCATTATGCCCAAATTGAATATCATGATGGAGAGCCCATCCTCAAAAAAGGTGTTGATCCAGTAAAGGATCAAGCATATGTCCTTTGGGGGATACCAAGAGAATCAATGCACCAAACCCTGTTGCCACTTGGGGGTCTAAATAAATCAGAAGTACGGAAAATCGCCGCCGAAAACGATCTGGCAACGGCAAATACACCTGAAAGTATGGAAATTTGCTTTGTTGCAGATGGGAATTATAAACGCTTTCTAAGTGATTATTCACCAGATCAGTATAAGGGAGTTGGTGAAGGTAATGTTGTTGAAAACGGTAAAATTGTCGGTACACATCCAGGATATACTCATTTCACCATCGGTCAGAGAAAAGGCATCGGAGTTTCAATGCCAGATCCGCGTTATGTTCAAAAGATTGATGTTGAAACCAATACAATTACAATCGGCGGGAAGGATAGCCTCTATTCACAATCATGCAAAGTGAGTAATATAAACTGGCTGATAAAAAATATCGCCTTTCCCAAAAAAACGGAAGTTCAAATACGCTATAATTCAAAGGTATCAAAAGCGACCATATTAATGGATGAGAAATGGGATTGTCATATTGAATTTGAAATACCGCAAATGTCTATTACACCTGGTCAATCCATCGTATTCTATGATGAAATCGATACCGATATCGTTCTCGGGGGAGGAATAATTGAAAAAAATTTCTGATCCAGCCCTGGCTACTATCATTCTGGCTGCCGGTAAAGGAACACGGATGAAATCCGATGCTCCAAAAGTAATTCATAAGCTGGCAGGATTGCCCATGGTGACACGGGTTATTCAGTTAAGCGAGGCAATTGGCTCTGTTAAAACAGTTGTCATTATCGGTTATAAATACCAGATGGTCATGGATGCATTAGCCGATGAAAATGTTGAGTATGCTTTACAAAAAGACCAGTTGGGTACCGGTCATGCTGTGGAACAGGCCAGAGATAACCTGAAAAACTTCAAAGGGAATGTTCTTATTTTATCCGGTGATGTGCCATTGCTTTCAAAATCAACGCTGCTGAATCTCCTTTCTACACATTCAAGTAGCGAGGCTGATGCAACGATTCTTTCAGCAGATGTGGATGATCCGACAGGATATGGTAGAGTAATTCGCCGGAACGATAATACGCTTGATAAAATCGTCGAACATAAAGATGCCAGCGATGATCAGCGACTAATTCCTGAAATTAATGCTGGTATTTATATAATAAATTCTGAAACTTTATTCGAGTTGCTGCCTAAGGTGAAAAATAAAAATGCTCAGCAGGAATACTACCTGCCGGATGTTTTACCGATGATTTTGTCGAAAAAAGGCAAAGTATCTATTGAAAAAACCGAAAATTCTCACGAAATTCTAGGTGTGAATACCGTCAAACAATTAGAGGAACTCAATGAAATATTTAAAAAGCAAGATGAGAAATAGATTTTACTTTCTTACTATAATGCTTCTTTCCCCTCTTATTTGCCAGGGAATTTCTAGCAGATTACCAGAAATTGGCACACCTGGAGATACACCATCTTTCACAAACTCAATTTTGAATCCAAGCAAACTTCAGGTCCAACATGGTATTACATTTACCACCAGTATGGGTAATGGCAGTTCTCAATCTGCCGGAATATATTCAAACTATATGACCTATCGTATTTCAGATAAATGGGATGTTCAAACTGGAATCCATCTTATTTCAAGCAGCGGATCCAATATGTTTGGGAATACCAATCAACCCAATGTTGATTTTGAAATGGAATTAAATTATCGACCTTCCGACAATGTACTGCTGCAATTTGGATTTGCAAAAATTTCCTCAAATAATCTTTACTATAATCATAGATTCAATAATTATTCATTTACCCATTAAGTCATATATCAATGATTTCTACAATGATTAATCTTATCTATCTAAACCACATCAGTTTGCAGTTCTGACCCCTTGACAAAAAAAAATAAAAAACGAATAAAAAAAAGAAAACCGGCTAAAAGATCATCGTCATTTAATTTCAGAAATATGATGTCAAATGTGATGATGTTTGGTCTTGGTATGATCGTTATTGGATTCATCTGGTCCTTTTTATCAAATTTTGGTATAGAAGGAAAATTAGATTTTGAAACCACAAAAGATCTATCAGCCTTGGTAAAACCATCTATTTACGAAGAAAAAACAGGTCATATCATCAGGGTTGAAGTACTCAATGGCTGTGGTGTCAGGAAACTGGCTGCACTATACCGAGAATTTTTAAGGGACCAGGGAATTGATGTTATCCGTTCGAAAAATGCTGATAACTCAGAGTACGAAAAAACAATTATAATCCGCCGAAAAGGGTCACAGGGGATAGCTGAAGAATTATCACGGATAATGGGTGTGGATCCTGCAAAAATTGAAACTATATCATCTCCTGATGCTGTAATTGATGCCACAATTATTATTGGGCAGGATTATGATGATTTAACTTCCTTCAAAGAAGCGCTTCATTATAAAGAGCCCTGATCTTTTCATGACATTTTTTAAATGTTAATTGTTATCAACAACAATTTTTAATCACAACTAAATATCCAATAATAAAATAACCAATGAATAAAAAGCGTAAAACTGAACCTGTAGAACAAATATCCAACAAAATTGGATCACTCATGCTGGATAAAAAAGCACAGGATATAATCCTTCTTGATGTCCGTGAAGTAACTCCGATGACTGATTTTTTTATACTCTGTACAGCGGATTCGCATCCGCAGGCACGAGCGATTAAAAATCATATCGAAGATGAACTCGTAAAAGAAAAGATAAAACCATGGCATATTGAAGGCATTCAAAGCATGGAATGGATCCTCATGGATTATGTAAACATCGTTATAAATGTTTTTAGTCCTAAAGCCCGCGAATTTTATAATCTTGAACGATTATGGGGAGACGCAATTGTCACGGAAATATCCGATGAGGGCAAGGAATGATCGAGAAGGTCTCTTCTTTTATAACTGAATCTCTCACCCGCTTAGGGTACAAAATCACTCCTTTTTCTGTTCAGTCGCCTAATCGTCCTGAGCTGGGAGATATTGCTTCAAATGTCGCTTTAACCCTGGCCAAAGAATTGAAAATGTCGCCAATGGTTATTGCCGAGACAATAATTGCCGATATACAGGATACCGATGAAAATTTCTTTAGTGAAATTCATGCAGCCAATCCTGGTTTTATCAATTTCAGAATCAATCCGGATTATTATTACAGTCAATTAAAATCCATTTTTACTGAGTCAGACTCCTGGGGTAAAAACGATTCAGGTAATGGTAAGAGAGCATTGGTGGAATTTGTCAGTGCTAACCCTACCGGACCCCTTACTGTCGGTCACGGTCGTGGTGCTGTTCTTGGCGATTGTGTCAGCAGTATTCTGGATTGGAACGGATTTGATGTTCAGCGCGAATATTATTTCAACAATGCCGGCCGCCAAATGAAGATGCTTGGTCTTTCTGTTTACAATCGTTATCTCCAAATTTGTGGTCAGGAAATTGATTTTCCTGAAGACTATTATCAAGGCGATTATATAAAAGATATCGCTGCCACAATTTCTGAGGAAATCGGTTCTGCCAATATCGGACAACCTGAGGCGTCAATTTTCAGGGATAGCGCTGAGAAACTCATCTTTGATGATATAAAAAAAACATTGAAGGATATTCACCTGGTTTTTGATTCATTCTTTAATGAGAAGGAACTGTATGATAATGGTTCAATCCAGAAAATCCTCGATGATCTAAAAGCTCTTGATCTCATATATTCAAAGGATAATGCTACCTGGTTCAAGGGCACAACCGTTGGTCGTGAAGCGGATAAGGTTTTGGTGAAATCCACTGGAGAGCCGACCTATCGTCTCCCGGATATGGCCTATCACAGGGAAAAAATTGAAAGAGGATATGATAAAATTGTCGATGTTTTTGGTGCGGACCATGCCGATGCCTATCCGGATGTCCTCGCTGTTTTGGATGCTCTCGATAATGATACGACAAAAATCGAAGTACTGATTCACCAGTTTGTAACAATTTATCAGGATGGTGAACAGGTAAAAATGTCTACTCGAAAAGCAAATTTCATCTCGCTGGATCAGCTTATTGAGGATGTGGGTGCTGACGTGGTGAGATATTTTTTCATCATGCGTGGGATGAATACTCATCTGAACTTTGATTTAAATCTGGCCAGAGACCATTCCGATATGAACCCAGTATTTTATCTTCAATATGCCCATGCCAGGGTCTGCAGTATTATGGCAAGAGCAAAAGCCATAGAGATTGAACCAGATTTGGAAACATCACTGGACATCCTGACCAAAGATATTGAATTAAGACTAATTCGCAAACTCCTGGATTTCCCCGTCATTGTGCGCAAGTCCGCCATTAGTCTTGAACCGCAATCGATTGCCACATATTTACAGGAAACGGCATCAATATTTCACAAATTTTATGCCCATGAAAGAGTGATATCAGATGATGCAGAATTAACGGCAGCCAGGATGGTCCTCATTGCCGCCTTCCGGATTGTTATTTTTAATGGACTCACTCTGCTGGGTCTGTCTGCTCCAGAAAAAATGTAATGGATCTCTCCACCGTACTTCCCTCCTATTTTCAATACTTCTTAATTTCATTTTTTTCACTTTTCTCCCTGGTGAACCCCATTGGACTCAGCCCTGTATACCTGTCAATGGTGGAACATTTTGATGAAAGGGAGAAAAAGAAAGTACTCCTCAAAGCAATACTCACGGCCACATCTGTTCTTATAATATTTATGATGATTGGTAGATTAATTTTTACATTTTTTGGTATTACAGTGGATGCCTTCAGAATTGTCGGCGGCATACTTTTTTTTAAGATGGGTATGGGAATGATGGAAGGAAAAGTTTCCAGAACAAAATCGACTCCAAAAGAAGAAGAGGAAGCTCAGGATAAAGACGAGATCGCCTTTACACCCATTGGCATCCCTCTCATTGCCGGACCTGGTGCGATTACTTCCGTGATGATTCTATCTTCTGAAGCGACAAATTTTATAGACAAAGCGGTATTTCTAATTACCATAATTATTGTAATGGTGCTTACATACATAATTTTTCTACTGGCGAATAAATTCACCGCCAAGTTTGGGACTGCCGGTCTCAGGGTCATGCAGCGCATTATGGGTCTTATCCTCATGGTTATTGCCGTCCAATTTATTGTCAATGGTTTGACCCCCATTGTCACCGGATGGCTCCTGAGTAGCGGATGACATTTCCCTGGTTTTGAGCATCAAGGCAAAAGAATAGAGTAATTACTGCCCACAATTATAAGCTTGGGTATCAAATGAGCCTGGAGTAATTCAATCATTTTGGTGGATCCTCTAATTCGAATCAACCCATGAATTTAATCCTGGGTACAAGATTCAATTAATTTATTGGTTTCACATATTTAGAAGTAGCCCATGACTTTAGTCGTGGGTATCAAATATGAAAATGATATTTAATCATTTTAATGGTTTCCATTAGGAAAAGACAAATTATTAGAATGATTGTTGACGTCAACAATAATATTAATATTAAAAAATAAGGTGTGACATGAATATTTATAAATTAATCTGCTATTTTCTTTTGTTATCCAGCTTCTGTTTCTCACAGGGTACATGGCTGTGGACGGGCAGAGTCCATTCAGAATTGGAATGGACGACAATTCAAACTGAGAATTTTAACGTGCATTACCATAATGGCATTGAGGAAATTGCTGCAAAAGGTGCTGCTATCGCCGAACAGGCTTATCCAGTACTTTTAAAACAGGCAGGATTGGAATCGACTCCAAGAATCGATATTATTTTTACCAGTGAAGATGAAATACTTAATGGTTATGCCATGTGGACCAATCAGACTTTTATTTGGGTGGATCAGAATGATGCTGCCATCTGGCTTGAAGATGGAAAATGGCTCAAGCAGGTCCTCACGCATGAATTACAGCATATCATTTTCTTTAACCAGGTTGATTCATGGATGCCGCAGCCTTTTGGATTTCTGTTTTCCGGAACGCCAGGCTGGGTCGTGGAAGGCCTTGCCGAATATTATACTGAAAAATGGCGACCATACCGTTCTGATTTATCACATAAATATCACGTTTACAGAAATAAAACATCTGAGATGGATCCCCATCATGATGGATTTTCAAAAATTAAATTAATGAGTGATATGTTTGGTGATTCCACAATTGTCAAAATATTTACCGAACGAAATAAGCTGGGTCTTTTTAGTTTTAAAAAATCATTCAAAAAATATACGCATATGTCCGTCAGCCAATTTAACGAGGAATGGCGTCAGGTCATGTTTACCTATTATTATGGCTATAAAGCCCAGAAAGAATCAACTCAGGAAATTGGTGATACTGCTACCTTGCCGATGAGTAGTTTATCGGGATTTCAGTTCTCTCCCGATAGTCTGAAAATCGCTCTCACCGGCGTCAATGATTTAAATTACCTCGATCAGTCACTTGTTATAGCCACCCAGGATACCTCTAAAGCGAAAGAGAAAAAGAAGGGTCTTTTTGCTTCCAAGGATAAAAATGAGGATAAGGAAAATGGTGAGAATAAGAAAAAGGAGAAGGCGGTTTATAAAAACGAAGAAATTGATTTTGGACGTTTTCATTCTTCCTTTTCCTGGTCACCAGATGGCTCAAAACTGGTGTATGCCAAATATCGGTTTGGAACACACGGATCTATGGTTTTTGATTTAAGAATGTATTATGATGGAATAAAATCATGGCTCACCAACGATCAGCGTGCTTCTTATCCAATTTGGTCACCTGATGGAAATTCCATAGTGTATGTGACTCATAAAAATAATATCTCAAATCTCTTCAGCATGAATTTATCAGATAGACAGGTAACAGCATTGACTCACTTTACCGAGGATATACAGATCATGTCCCCAGCCTGGTCACCAGATGGTAATTCATTGGCATTTGCCAAAGCCGCCGCTGATGGCAATACTGATATTGTTGTTATGGATTTAAAATCCGGTGAGACAAAAACCGTCACCAGTGATCCCTGGGTAGACTACTATCCCGTTTGGCATCCTGACAATCAGCATATCTCATTTACATCACATCGAAATGGTACACCAAATCTGTTTACTTTAGATCTCAATAATAATGAGCTGATCCAGAATACCGATACCGATGAAGCCATTTGGGGTATTCAGTGGTCTCCCAAAGGGGAAACTATCCTGGCGAAAACAATGAATACAGCAGACTCAGTTAGAATTGTCCAGATTGATCCGGCAAGAAAAGCGGATACCGCTCCATTGAGTATTCGAGATAAATACACAACATGGATGAACACATTCCCCGAACATATGATTGCCCCATTTGATGCCAATAATAATCCGGAAATCCTGAAAACAGAACCATATACCTTTTACAAGAATTGGAAACATATGTCATCATTTGTTATCCCTCTTGATGTGATTTCTGCTGGAACTATTTGGACCGATGCTCTGGGTAAACATTTTGTTCAGATCATTGGCGGCAGTACCTGGAATTTAGATTATCCATTCCTTGTGGCCCAATATATCAATGCCCAGCATGGTCCCTTATGGGGATTCAACTATTTTTACAATAGCAATTGGTCATTTAGATTTTACGATGAAAGCGACAGTGGATTACTGGAAAAGTTTGATGGTGTTAATATTTGGGTTTCTCAGCCATATAATTCTGGCACAAATATGTCATCCAACCATATGGTCACTCTTGGATTGTCTATTCAAAATCGTGAAATTGTCGAAATGGAAAATGATGATGGATTGCCACATGAATTTACTGATCTACCCGTCCCGCAAGAAGGTGATGAAGGTATCATCAGTGTCGATTATAAATGGACTAACCGTCGACCGGATAAGAGAAATATTGCCTTGCCGCATCAGGGATGGGGTATTAATTTGAACTCTCAAATTGCCATAGACGATATGTATGGAGACTTTTCCTATCAAAAATATAAGGCTGATGCTTTTATTAATCTGGACGCAGGATTTGGAAGTGTATTTTTAAGGGCTCTTGGTGAGAATGTCCAAGGCAGTCCTCCGGCACAGGATTATGTTGGTTTTTCAAATGACACCCCAATTTATGGGCCAGGAAGCTCAGGTACATTTGGTCTGCCGGAAAATATAAACCCAAGAGGTTGGGATGGAGTCCGTATCGGTGATCAAATGGTTTTTGGCACTGCAGAATTCAGATTCCCGTTCCTGCCTTCCCTGCCGGTGAGTATCCTTGGAATCAGTATTGGGGAAGTAACGGGTGCTCTTATCTCTGATTTTGGTAATGTATGGGGAGGGCAGTACTCAGGACCGAATGATGATTGGATTACCACTGCCGGATACGAATTTAAATTTGGTGTGCAATTTGGCGGATCACCTGTTTTCTTTATCGGTGTCGGTGAGGCACAATTGATCGAAGACTGGAAAGATGATAAAACTCCACTGTCATATGTGCGATTCTCATTGATCAATCCATTCTAAATGGGGATTTATATAGCGGCTTTTTTGAATTTCGAATGACGATTAACGATTTTAGATTTTAGATTGTAGATTGAGTTTGTGGGATTTCGAATAGCGATTAATGAATTTTGATTGCAGATTTAGTTTGGGAAATTGATTGGCGAAGTTGGTTTGGCTACCCAAATCTAAATTCATCATTTCTTGTTTGGTATTCGATATTCTAATAGACTGAATTATTATTTAATCTAGTTTGAACAATCTGAATTTCGAATGACGATTAACGAATTTTGATTGCAGAAATGGGATTCTGGAAAATTGATAAACGACGTCAAATTCTTATATTTCGATCATTATTCTTCATTCCTTGTTCTGAGTTCATTATTCAATTAGTCCAAATTTTGAATGGCAATATTTATTTTTAATGTGCTAATATCAATTTGTTGTCTAACCTTCCTAATTCATCATTCCCTGTTCGGTGTTCGATATTCAAATAGACTGAATTATTATTTTATCTAATTTTCACGAATTGAATTTCGAATGGCGATTAACGAATATAGATTTGAGAATTTTGGAATTAGGAGATTGATTACAAGGTGAATTATACTTTGTGTGGAGGCGGGCGGAATTGAACCGCCGTCCGAATATACTCCAGCAAGACTTCTACATGTTTAGATCATTTAGAGTGTCTTACTTATCGTTTAGAAATGATCAACTGCCCGATAAGCCAGTCTGAAATATCTCATTTGAATCTCACAGACAAAGATCCAAACCAGCCTGCTAAAGATGACACCTTATTCATAAACCACAGGCAGATTCATGATAAGATGGCTGCTGTCAGTTAAGCGGCAGCTAAGTAGCCGTTATCGGCATTTATTGTTTTTCCTGGATATTTTAGGAGGTGACCAGAAATCCTCCACATGCGATCGTACTTTTTACATACCCGTCGAAACCTGACGCCCCCAATGTTAAATAGCAGTAGGTAATTTACGGGGATTCTTCCACATCGCCCAAATTATTCCAAATAATTAATTATTTTTTATTGCTCATGGTTATCCAGATTCTATAATTTTATAGGCTCTTTTGGGATCAGTATTTACTGCTTTGCGCCATTAGCTCAGTTGGTAGAGCACCGGACTCTTAATCCGTCGGTCCAAGGTTCGATCCCTTGATGGCGTACAGATTTTTATATCCTTGTTGTTTATTAACTCATTTTGAGTAAGTGACCCAGTAGCTCAGTCGGTAGAGCAACGGCCTTTTAAGCCGGCGGTCGCAGGTTCGATTCCTGCCTGGGTCACAACAATTAAATTCCCACTAAATCCTTAATTATCATACCAAAGCTAGCTTATTACTACTGTTACAAAGCGTCAACAATAATTTACGGTTTACTCTCTGCCTTGCAATAGGCTGCAATAGCATGCACTGAAATACCGAAAAAAGGGAACAAAACTGGGAACAATTCAAGGGATGTATAACAAAAAGCGACAATTACTTCGAAAATGCCACTCTCACATTCACCACCATAAATCGTCAGAAACAGTAAACAGTACAACAAACTAATTACCAACAATACGAAACATCCAAGCAGAGAGAAACCTCGGGAAAATTTAAATCTACAAAATTTGGAAATTGATAAAACCTAAGAATAAGAGAGGATTTAAATTTTCCTAGGGTAATGATAAAGTCGAGTAAAAAAGTCCCGTCTACCTAACTCCTACCCCCCTTCTTTGAAGTCCTAATAAAAAAGAGATTACTAGAGATTCAAGATAAATGAAACTTGAAGAGCCCCCTGAAATTCAATTCCTGTAACAATACCAATAAATGGAAGCCACTGAAACCCGAGTCGCCCCCCTACCAACTAACAAGCATGTAACAAAAATGAATGCTAGGGCGAAGCGAAGCGGAGCTCTGTACTACCCTAGCTTTTTTTTGTGTAATGCTTAAATTGTAAAACAATCAGTGGCTGGAATGATTTGGACAAATACTAAATGAACAAAATAAATAATTAATAAAGCGGAGAAGGTTGATAGCTGTTTGATGGATTAGATGATAAACAATCATCAACAACAGAAAAAGGTGGTTGGATGGTTACCCAAGGATAGTTTCATTGACGGGGAACCCAAACGTTGATCAATGGGCAGATACAAATGGTTTTAGGGCAAAAAAGCGAAATAGGAAACCGCTAAAGGAGTGCGCCCCATCTGAGTGTTATCACCACACCATAGTCAGGTTCAAAATGAAAATGAAGGAAAAAGGTTCAGCACACAAGTTATCCAAAGAAAACAAAGCAGAGAAACTTGGAAAAAATTTAGAAAAAATATTTCAAAAAGTAAAAACACTAAATCCAATTGTAAAAAGTAAATGGAATGTGAAGGAGCTACTTTAGTTGATGCCCATTTTTAGATTTTTAAATTCAGGTTCATTTACGGGAAGTTATAAATTGAACCCTCACTAAACAAATAAAAGAGAGAAATATGAATATATATCAAAGAATAATACTAGTTATCGTTGCAATGATATTGGTGTTGATGCTGATATTTCCGCCATTCCAGTCACTTACTCCTGATGGTATAGTACTTAATGAAGGCTATTCATTCATAATGAAACCCCCAATTTTTGAATCATATACTGGGAATTATATCTGGCCGGTAAATGTGAGTTTACTTTTATTACAATATTTAATAGTTAGTACTGTTGGTGGATTGATATTCCTGGCCCTCAAGTCAAAGCTGACACACTAAATCTGTTAGCAATTGATGTATAAAACCAATATGACAAGCAAATGAAATACTATATGGACACAGAATATCCAAAATTAATGGATTTGTACTATTCGTACAAGGGTGACGAGGATGAAAAATTCTTTACTCAAATTCCTTACGAATTATCACAAGTTCCACGTGAGTACGACGAATATGAGAATGATTTATCACTCTTAGATCCTACAAACTATGAGATATTTAAGAAGGATTTACTTACTTGGGTGGGTGATAGTATAAAAGACAAATTCAAAGAATTAAAGGGATTTAAGTACTTGAAAGAAAGTGGTGCAACAAATATAAAGTATTTGGAACCAAACAACGAACATAAAATGCCCGATCTACTAGCCACATTTTCTGAGATAAATGATACAATTCTAGAAGTAAAATCAATAAATAATTCAGATGATGATAAACGAATGTGGAATGAATTAGCAAAAAATAAAGCAACTGCAAAATCTACTATTATATGTCTTAACGCTGCTTTGAAACAAAAAATGAGAGATTCAATAAATACTGCCCTTGAACAATTATCCTCGTATCCCGAGACTACAGTCAATAAAATTATCCTATTAGTAATAGCCTTAGATACAAATAATGCATTCTCAGAGCAAAATTGGATAGATTTAGAGAATTTTCTAAAAGAAATAGCACGAAATCAGTCTAGTGTAAAAATGGTATGGTATTATCATCGTTTTGGAAAAGATATCAGAAATGAATTAGGGTTAACTGGGTTCTTAACATTATAACAAAGTTTCAAACATATAGAAATATGGATTTCTAATACAACACCACCGCTACCATCCATGTATTTCTTCCTGATGCTGTATGACAAACGCCTGAGCTGGTCCACACTTCATTTATTTCTGAATAAGTGAGAATTTATAAAAAGAATTTAAATAATTCAGAAATTTATAAGAGCCGATAGGGACCTTAAAAAAACATGATACGGGCTTTGTAAGGTCATGTAGAAATAGCTTGGTCTACCCTATTCCTAGGACCCCTAATGAAGTCCTCAGATAGGACCTTAGAGAGACTCACCTTAAATAAATCCTCAAAGAAAAACCTCAAATTCTAAAACTTGAAAAATATTGCTAAAATAATTCAAAAAGTAAAGAGACAATTAATTTACCAGTAAGTCTATGAGAGGTGAGGCTAAATGGATGTAGAACGATGAAATAGAATTTATAGTTAAAAAAACACAAAGTAGAAAACACATGGCAACATAGATTAAAATGCTAAAAGCAAAGGGTACTCCCTCAGATTAAGTGAAAATCCCAATCAAGACATATACTGGCAATACTTAAAAATCCCACCACACTAACCCGTAATTGATAGAGATATTATGAACTATAAGATTGAGCACTACACAGATGATTGTGAGCGCATAACAAGTAAACATATATAAATAATCTTTTTCCAATCTACAAATAATTAGTAGATTCATGTTCGTTTTCGAAGGATATTACTCAATTTAAAGACATGAAGATACATTTACATATTTAAAAATAATCAAA
>Ga0257119_1000556_pt1 | contig 34527 bp, 42 predicted proteins | sample SI112_200mmetaG_FD_190179 | JGI IMG/M metagenome (GOLD analysis project Ga0257119, IMG submission 190179) | Marine microbial communities from Saanich Inlet, British Columbia, Canada - SI112_200m | ecosystem: Environmental > Aquatic > Marine > Inlet | place: Canada: British Columbia | collected... | reverse complement strand
CGATAAGGAGGAAGATAAAAATGGCTGATATATCAATGTGTAATGGACATGGATGCCCACTTGAAAGAGATGAATGTCACAGGTTTACCGCACCACAATCGGAACATTGGCAATCATGGTTTACTAAAGCACCTCATGAGGATGGGAATTGTGAATACTATTGGGACAATGCAGGACACATGAAAGATATTCGCCATGAGAACACTAACCCCATAGAATCGGAGAAGTAGAATGAAAAAGTTTCATTTAGGACAAGAAGTGGTGATTGATGGTACGGAGCTAAAGGGCGTTGTGAGAGATGCCGTGCTTGGCAAAGACATTGAGCATTTTGATAATGGGGTGTATGTGCAGGAGGTCATATTGTTGACAGTCGAGATAGAGTTGCACCCAGACCTCATTACACCGACAACGCAGGATAACCCCCAATAACTAATACGTGAAACAAGGAGAAAGAAAGATGGCATTAATTTCACTTGAAGAAAGCGATAAGAGGGTGATGGAAAGACTGAAAGCATTTGAAGATGGTACGCCAAACGGCATTGCCTGTCCTAATTGTGGTGCTGAGTTGATGGACATAAATGCAAGTACCTTAAAAATGTCTTGGCCTGCACAATGTGACATTAAATGTAGCAAGTGTACTTTCAAAAGTACGCGGTATGTTTAATGCGTAGTCTAATTATATGGCTGTATCTGGATTTTGAAGATAGACTGTTTTGGATATGGAGGTAATGCGATGAGAATGAATATGAATGAGAAACAACATAAATTGGTAATCAAGGCAATTGCATGGTTGCTTGATTGGCGAATGGTTGAACATGCCGAAGCAATTAATAACTTACTGGTGAGTTACGAGTTGTTGAAGCTGGAGGCCGAAGAAAGGTTGTCAGAATAAAATAGTGTCTTAAGGGTGCAAAACTGCCAGTCGGAGGACAGTATACATTAAGACTAAAGGAGAAATAGATTATGAACCCAGAGACGGGACTTCCGTATGTCACGGCACGCCGATTTAGCCTAACGATGGAAGATTTAAAAACTTGGAACAACTGCTATCGGATATTATACCACACCACTAAACGTGGACGCAAGGGGCAAGTATCATTGCGTACATTAGTATTCAAGCTGATGCGTAGATACGAACATGAGAATTACGACACAGTTCTTGAGCTATGGAGGCAAGAGCAGATAAACGGTGTCAATAAAAAGCTACCGAAGCTGACTCTCAGATGAATCCAATAATGATATGCGCCCACTGTGGCAGAGTTGGCTACAGCAACAATAGCTGGGACAGAACGTGCCAGCGACATACAATCAAGACATTCCAAGAGAACGTCATACTGGACAAGAAAAACAAGGTTGTATTTTACGATACCAACATTAAGTTGGTAGAGAAGGAAAGGAAACGCATTGGCTAAGAGAAATTCACACTGTATTGTTTGCAAATGCAAGCTGACATATAACACGGAAGCTGAATTTGTATGGAAAACTAATAATGGCTATGTATGGGCTTGTAGAGAATGCCGAAAGAAGGCAGAAATGGAGAACAAGAAATGACTGATAAACTATTAGAGGTATCAATGATGCTAGGCGATGTCATAGAGAAGTTGAACAGCCTTAGTGCATACAAAGACCCCTATAAAGAGTTAAAAGAGGCACAAGAGCGAGGGGAAGTGATACAGGCGCACCTCTCTAATATAGAGAACCCAAAAGAAGATGACTGGACAACCATGTCTTTCTTTGCGTGGGATAACCCTGCTCACTGCTACCGCATCAAGCCCAAAGAGAAAAAGAAGCTGTATTTGTGGGCGTATCAAGACAAGGTAACAAAGTCTTGGAAATTGACGGATAGATTTGTTGAGCAAGATTACTTATGGGTAGATGATTTTTATCGCCTAGACAGCACAATGATAGAGGTAGAAGATGAGTGATAAATTGCTAGAGGTATCAATGATGTTAGGCGATGCCATTAAGAAACTGGACGCGCTGAGTGCTTCCAAGTCTGACCCATACGCCCACCTAAAGGAAGCACATAAGAATGGTGAGCAACTGCAAATGCAGGTCGATGGCTACGGCGATTGGGATGATTGGCTGGGAGATAATTGCCCAACCTTTGGTAATCCTTTGGACAATTGGCGCATCAAGCCTAAAGAGAAAAAGCCTGAAGTGTTTGAAGGTAAGAGTTTCTACATGAAAGAAACTGGCACTGCATGGGTTGGCGTTATTAATGGGCAGGAGGTTACTATCGTGGCAAGGGGCGCAACGGGACTCGACTTATACAACTGCTCACTTGATGATGACGAGGTAGACGAAGTATTAAAACCCTATAAATACCATTATGGCAGAGTCCAACGCATCGACTCATCTATGATAGAGGTAGAGTGTAACGAAACGGACGACCAAAGGGAGTAGGTAGACTCATGAAAGACACAAAACTAGCTGGATTAAGCCGTGAGAACTGGCTGGAGATTCGCAAACAAGGTTTAGGTGGCAGTGACATCGCCTCTATAATGAAACAGTCGCCTTGGAGTACCCCACTGGATGTGTATTATGACAAAATGGGCATGTCTGAGCCAATTCCAGACAACCCACGCATGAAAGCTGGGCGTTTCTTGGAGGGTGCGGTTGCTGATTTGTTTGAAGACAACCATCCAGAGATGAAAGTACGCAAGGACACGCGAATGAGAGTGCATCACAAGCATAACTTCTTATATGCCAACACCGATAGACTGTTGCAAGACGAAGATGGCAAGCTGGGAGTGTTAGAAATTAAAACAACGTCTTCATTTTACGCAAAAACGTGGGAAGAATCCATTCCATACCAGTATTATTGCCAACTTCAGCACTACCTAAACGTAATGGGATATGATTATGGATATGTAGCCATCTTAATTGACGGATATGATTACGCAGATTACTATTACGAGCGTGATGACAAGCTGATTGCCGAAATAGAGGCCGAAGCAATCAAATTCTGGAAGCAAAACGTCTTAAAGGGCGTGGAACCAGAACCAATGAGTGACGAAGACTTGGCTAAACTGTTCCCAACTGAAGAAAAGGGCAAAGAAATCGAAGCCGACATGCTGGATATTATCAATATTGAGAAATATCTGGATGCCCAGCAACGTAAAGGTATCGCAACACTGGATATGGACGATGCAAAATTCAACTTGAAGAAAAGTATGACTGATTGCGAAGTATTGGTTGACCATCAAGTTGTACTGGCTACATTAAAAGCGAATGCAAAAGGCACTAGAATATTGCGAGTTAATAAACAATAACTATTGACTTTTGATAATCCATTATTAAACTATCATAGTAAAAGGAGAACAAGATGAAAGAATTGATGTTGATACAGGCGGAGCTAAATGTACCAAAGGGACAGACGAATAAGTTCGGTGGTTATCGGTATCGCAGTAGTGAGGATATACTTTCTGCGCTGAAGCCATTACTGTCAAAGAATGAATGCACATTAACAATCACGGATGACATGGTGGCGATATTAGACAGGGTGTATGTTAAGTCAACCATACTGCTGAAGAATAAGTCTGGTGAAGAGGTTTCGGTAAGTGCTTTTGCTAGGGAGTCACTAACAAAGAAGGGTATGGATGATAGCCAGATTACAGGTAGCACTTCAAGCTATTCTCGTAAATACGGACTCAATGGCATGTTCGCAATTGACGACACAGCCGATGCAGACGCAACCAATACTCACGGCAAGGGCGATAAACCAGCGCCACCAAATAAGCCAGCCAATAAAATAACCCCAGACCAGACAATTAAAATCAACGACTTAGCATCCAAGGCTGGGCTGACTGAGGAACACAAGAAGAAAGCCAATGACTTTGCTAATAACAAAAACACAACCGAAACTCAGGCCACCTCATTTATCATTAAATTACAGGGCATGGTAGACAAGGCCAAGCACTCAAAGAAAACGCCAAAAGAGAAGTTAATTGACGACTTAATTGAAACAAGTATGTCTAAATGGGAATCTGATGACGAAGATAACACCGTTAGCCAGTTGCTTGTAAAGCTGAAGACTAATTCATTGAGTAATGCCACGATAGATGCAATGACGAAACTAAAGGCTGGTATCGAAGATGGTACTGTAGTTCCCTTCTAATGAATGACGTAATCGAAGAGAGATTCTTTTTCAGAATATACGCTCACGGACATATCACCGATGAGATGAAGGAGATGAATCAGAACGAGTTGTTGGAGTATTGCTCACAATTATACCGCCGACTCGATAGAATAATCGCAATCATGGACAGACAGGAATCAGACCCAGAGGTAAACCACTCCGTCAAGTCGCTAATGAAGGCATTTAAACGCCAAGCATCGGTGAAGTTTGATACGAGATGTCTGGGTTATGACATACAATCGGAGGAATATAAAGAAGATGACTAGAAGAGTCACAATATCAGACGACTCATTCGGGTTGCTGGAACACATGAGTCCACTGACAATAGACGACATAATTCTATTATTTTCAAATACTTATGTCGGTATAGCGTTGGCCAATCAAGGCAAGTGCGAAGCACCAGTGGTAGAAAAGACATACGCCAAGATACAACACTTGACGTTGACGATTCCCGAATATGAGAAATTATGCAAGAAATACAAACCCGAAGCAATTGATGTAATAATCAAGGATATGCAGAACTATGCAAATCTGAAGAAATACAAGAGTGCTTATTTGACAATCAATAAGTGGCTGTCAAATCGTGGCAAAGAAGTGCTTGCTGGAAGTAACGGCTCAGTAGAGTTCGGCTCAGAAGAATGGAAGCGAAGAAATGAATAACACGCCCGTAATAACTGAAAAGCCTTGGCGAAAAAGTAATAAGTTGCCAATAAGAGTTAAAGATATTTATATAAAATACCCAGAATTTGGATGGATGTATTCTGATGGAATTATTTTGACTGAGTTGGAAATATCTACGTTGCAATACAGCACTATTAAAAAATTGATTAAGGCGAAGAGGGAGAATGCGATGCGCTCTATCAACCTTATTTGCCGAGAAGATGTTGAATTGTGTGCAACTGGCGAGGTATCCAGTGAATAACACACCAGTAAAAGAGTCCGAAGAAAGGCTGATTTCTGCCATATTGTTTGATGCGGAGTCTGCAACATCACGTATCGGGCATCTATCACCAGAAATGTTCTCGGTAACCAAGTACGGAACCATGTATAAGACACTCATGGAGATGGTAGACGCTGGAGAGCAAGTGGATTACATACCATTATGTGAGAAACTGGGCTGGATTAAGCCATCTGCACTGGTTGATATGGTGGATAGATTTATATTAACCACTGATTTTGTCAGAACTGACGTAAACATTATAACAAATGCGTTTCGGAAGCGGCGAATGGAGGACACGTTTCGGAAAATAATGGCAGACGCATCCGATTCTGGGGATATGTTGTCGTTAATGCAAGACGAATTAGACTCGCTGAACGATATTGGTGGTGCTGATGAAGATTCTTTGTCGGAGCAAACAGACAGATGGACAAAAGAGTTGACAGAAGCACTTGATAACGGAGGCACAACGGGCATACAATCCAAGTTTGGAGCTTACAATGCCATGACTGGTGGGTTTAAACACAACCATCTTGTCGTCGTCGGCGCAAGACCCAAGGTTGGTAAGACTACATACGGGCTTAACGAAGCATATGACATGGCTAGACGTGGTATCGAGACAGCAATTATATCGCTTGAGATGGGTTCTGATGAATTAATCACCAAGCTGGCTGGCATAGACAGTAATGTTAAGGGATTGAACTTTCTGGATAAAGAGAAGTTGCTACATGCAGTAGAAGCAAAGCGGAAAATAGACAAGCTACCACTACATATAGTAGACAACACAAGTTCTGACTACAGGGCTATTCTTAATAAGTGCAGACAGCTAATCAGAAAACACAATGTCAAAGTTATCATAATTGATTACTTACAACTAATGACTGGCAATCAGTCCGTCAATCGCAATAATGAAATCAGCGAGATAACCAGAGCCATTAAGCAGTTTAATCGTAGATATAAGACACCGATTATATTGTTAAGCCAATTGAGTAGGCTATCTGAGCGTGACGGAAACAGAGAGCCAAGGTTTTCTGACTTGCGTGACTCAGGCAGTATCGAGCAAGATGCCAACGTGATTGTATTTCTGCATAAAGATAATGAATCTGACGATATGGTTAAGATTATTGTCGCTGGAGCAAGGGGCGGTTCGACTGGATTCTTCGGATGTAGATTTGACAAACCAGCCAGTCGTATAGACGCGCTTGATAACAGGTGCGAATAGTGCAGACTGTTAATTTAGACCCACGGTTTTTAATTGGAGCAAATGTCGCACTCGCACAAGGGTACACTAAGCTAGAGAAAGAGAATACTGAGTTCCGTGTTGCCATTCTTGAGTTTCTAAGAGGGTCGGATATGGATAAATTCAAAGCGTTTGCTGAATCTAAACACCTTAAGGGCTAATAAAGTGTTGCAAAGATACTGGTCGTTTGTATATTATAGGCGTGAGATACGTGTATTATATACTGACATAACGACTACAATAAAAGCACAGCCACGTTTCGTCTTGGCACGTAATCTCACAACCCCTGTTTCGGCAGGGGGTGGCTGGCATCTGTCAACGCGTCCAGAGCAAAGAGAGTGCGGAAGGTGATGCGAACACATATCGCATTTGACCAAGGTGGGGCAAGAAAGTGGCAAGGTATGGTTTCCACCACCCAAATCATACCGCAAAGTAATAGCCCCGACAGGGCACAGTCACTTGGGCGAGTTTTAGAAGTTGAGTCTAGTCAAGGTTTCATTCTCAATTACGGTTGTAACCTCTTGTTCCTTGCAGTGAAATAACTGCCACATGTATATATTACGGTTATAAGTGGTGGTGTAACTAAAAAAGGAGAACAAATGATTAGCATCACAATAAATGGCAACCCCAAACCACAGGCGCGTCCAAGGTTTGTTAAGCGGAGCAGTTTTGTAACGGTGTATGACAAATCGAAGCAAGACAAGAAAGACTTCTTGACTGAGACTGATGAGGTATCGCCACTTGAGCCATTTGAAAGTCCGACATCGGTAGAGATTGTCTTTGCCTTTAAGCGTCCGAAAGCGCATTATGGCAGTGGGCGTAACGCTAACAAGCTGAAGCCGTCAGCACCGAAGTTTCACACCAAGAAGCCAGATATTGACAACTTGCAGAAGTTCGTATTTGACGCGCTCAATGGTGTCTTCTGGAAGGACGACTCATACATTGATGAGGTAGTCGCAAGAAAGTGCTGGTCAGAGGTTGGCGAGGGCTACACCTCGATTAAAATAACGGAACCAACAGATAGTAATTAACCAAAATAGGAGAAAAAGTAAATGGCAAAAACAGTTTATGTAGACGGAATGCGGGTATTCAAGCCACACGCGAATGCGCCAGATTTCGTAAAGGGTACACTATTAATTACGGTGAATGACTTAATTGTATTCGCCAAGGCCAACGAACAGTACATGCGCGATTACAAGGGCGCCAAGCAGTTACCGTGTCAGATTCTAAGTAACGATAATGGTGACTTGTCAATAACCTTGGACACTTTCAAGCCAAGCAATCAAGACGGTGGCTCAGAACCACAAGGCGCACCACCATCAGGCGGTGACGTTGGAAGTGAATTACCATTTTAATACTGGCCTAGTAAATAAATGGGGCGGTATCGGTTATCGCCCCACATGGAGAATGTATGGATATAATAATAATGGTTCAATTTGTAATTATAATTTTACTTGTTTTACAGGTAAGGCATGAACGCATTTAAGGAAGACCTTGAATTTGGAAATGCCAGTGAGTTTCTATTAAAGCACCATCTTGAGCTAGAGGGTATCAATTCTACGTCCATAAATGACGCATCTGGAGACTTAAGATACGAAGTGATGGTAGAGGTCAAGACCGACAGAAAGTGGCAAGAGACTGGTAACATTGCTATTGAGATACGCAGAGATGGAAAACCAACGGGGCTGTCTACTACTGATTCGGATATATATGTCTATGTCTTGGATGGCGTATCGGCATTTTGGTATGTACGAACACAAGAATTAAAGACATTTCTGAAGTCAATAGAGACAAGACGCGTCATGGGCGGTGATGGAAACCGTACCGAAATGGTATTGGTAACTTTGAGCCAGTTTTTTGCAATTTTTAAGAGATTATAAGTCAATAAAAATTAACAGTTTACGAAAGTTCTTGACTTTTGGTGAAAAGTTTTGTACATTACATCTGATTAATTTGACAATGCGGTTTAATTTAACAGGAGGTTCAAATGGACTGGTCTAAGAAAGTTATTGATTGTACGGTAGTCGGTTATGCGGTTGAAGTGTTTACAAAAGGTCAGGGAATTAAGGGTGTCATACGCAAAGACTTTGATACACCAATGGAGGCGAGGAAGTATATTAAGTCACTACCGAAAACTAAGATTGGAATTTTTAATGAGGTAACGGCAGACGGAAGTCTAATGAGTTCTGCTGGATGGTAGAGGGAGAGGTAAAGTGATAACAATAACAAAAGGATTAATTGAGGCTTGTGCGCCATTTGATTATATACCTACATCAGACCAATCCTTTGATGCGCCTAATTTTAATACCGTAAAGCAGGATGGTAGTTGGGGCATCGGTCTTATCGTTGGTAATAGTGGTAGTGGGAAGACAACTATACTTAGGCGTAATTACAATGTAACTCCAAAGCGCGACTGGAGCATGACGTTACCAATATTATCTGAATTTGAAACTGAGAAGATTGGAGTTGATAAACTAAATCATTGTGGGTTAAGTTCTGTCCCAGCGTGGTGTTTACCGCATCGCCTCTTGAGTACAGGAGAACAACACAGGGCTGACATAGCGATGGCGATTGGTGACGATGCGGTTATTGACGAGTTTACAAGCACAGTAGACAGAGCAACGGCAAAGTCAATATCAAAATCACTAAGTATTTATGTTCGCAAGGCTGGAATAACAGGAGTTGTTTTGTCAACATGTCATTATGATGTGATAGACTGGCTTGACCCAGACTGGGTGTTTGATGCAAGCAAGGGTGAGTTCATACCAAGGGGGTTCCTTCGGCAATTCCCGCGAATCGAAATTGATGTCACCCCATGCCACTATTCCGAGTGGAAGGCGTTCTCAAAGCATCATTATCTAAGCGCCAATATCAATAAAAGTAGTCGGTGTTGGATAGCGTGGTGGGGAAATGTAAAGGTCGGCTTTGTGGCATCATTAGTATTCCCAAGTAGAGACTTGAAGAATGCGTGGAGGGAATCAAGAGTGGTTATACTTCCAGAATTTCAAGGGCTTGGAGTTGGTAAGGCGTTAAGCAATACAGTCGCACAGTTCTTTATTGATGAGGGATGTAGATACTTCTCTAAAACTGCCCATCCCAAACTTGGCGAAAGTAGACAGAAAGATGGTAGGTGGAGGGCAACATCAACAAATCTAGTGTCAAGAACGTCATACAAGGCAGTCGCAGAAAGGCTTGGTGACGGGAAGCAGGCATTTGGAGGCTTTTCATCAGAATATTATAAAAAACACCTGAGTAGATTGTGTTACTCACACGAATATATAGGGAGTTGTAATGGATAGAGAATTTTGGGAGTTAATGAAAATGACTCCGCAGGTAGACGGTATTAACTTCTTTCAGGCCGAGATACTTATTGAGCTATGGGAGTCATTTAAGAAAAGGCGTGAAATGGAGGTGACTAATGCCAAAACGTAGCCAGAAATCAAGAGACTTGGACTGGGATAAAGTCCGTCACGAACAGAATCCACCCGAATCTGGCAAGGACAGACATTCTGCTGGTGGTAACTTCAGGGTTGACCAAAGACTATTCTGTGAAGGTATTGACAAGATAAAAGGCAACGCATGTGAAACCAAGTCATGCCGATATTGGGCAGATAGACGGATAATACTGAATTGCACATTGTATAACGGGAGTCTTGAAAATATTAAGACTTGCCCAGAACGGAGGTAGCGTGGCAGATGTTAAAATAGGTAAGTATTACCAAACCAATATAGATAATAAGCTCAAGCACTTCGATGACTTCTTTGGCGCAATTAAGCGACAGCTTGAATACGGCGCAACCAAGTATGCATCTGAAGGAGATAATAGAGAAGCCACTGACATGTTGGTTGAGGCATACGGGCAGGAGTGGGTGCTTGGAACCATGAATAAATACCTATATCGCTTCCAAAACCTTGGGCGTGAAAAAGACTTGCTCAAGATAGCTACTTATTGTTACTTGGTGTGGCTACAAAATGGCTTCCATTTAACCGAAGAACACGATGAGGATGTATACAATGAGCAATCAAATAACTAAACACTTTACCCGCGATGAAATCGAGTGTCGGTGTGGTTGCGGTGGAATGCCGTCAATTGCTTTCATGGATAAAGTGGAGACTCTGAGGGTGATGTGTGGTTTCCCATTCCGCGTGGGTAGTTGTGCAAGGTGCGCAACACACAACTCAAACATTGGTGGGGCTAAACAGTCCGACCATATTGTTCGGGCAATGCGCAAAGACACGGACGAAAGAGGCGCCATAGACATCAAGGTAGACGAGTTTAGCTACGAGAGGCGTTATGCGCTGGTTCAGCATGGCATTAGCCTTGGCTTTGATGTCATTGAGATATGTGACGCACACGTACATCTTGGCATACGTGGAGTTGAAAAAGGAATACTGTTTACTGGTAAAAGTAGATAACCAAAATAGGAGAACATTTTGATTTCTGATAATGGATTACTGAAATATGTAAATGCTGTTGAGAGATATGGATTCTTGGACACTATGACAAAGTTCGACATTTCTGAAAAGTCACTGGTTCGATACATGCAACTTGCAACAGAACGTGGTATAATTCCTGACGAGGCAGACTTTGAGGTAGTTGCTGAGAATGTAAGGTATCGCAAGAGAACACAGAAGTACATGGACACAAACCGAATAGAGCGAAAGGCATTCAGAGAGTACGCCAGAATAGAAAACGCTTATTCAGAATATACGCAAGAGTTGATTAATGTGCTGGAAGACAACCGGATTCACAATAGCGCACTAATGGTTGAACATGATGCCGGAGTCGGTGCTGGTGTAATTCAATTGTCTGATTTGCACTTTAACGAGTTGGTTGACTTGCCACACAACAAGTATTCATTTGAAGTGGCCTCAAAACGCCTCAAACGGCTTGCTGGAGAGGCTTCTGCGTATTTTGGGTATCGTGGCATCTCTAACGTCTTAATAGCGTGTACTGGCGACTTAATGAATAGCGATAGACGCATGGATGAATTACTGTCAAATGCAACCAATCGCTCAAAGGCTACATTCTTGGCTGTTGATTTACTCCAACAGTTTATTTCAGAAATAGCAACCAGATTTAACGTAACTGTGGCATCTGTAACCGGGAACGAGGGGCGCGTAGACAAAGAGAGTGGCTGGGATGAGGTAGTCGCCACCCACAACTATGACTTTACCATACACAATATGCTGGCGTTGCTGTTTGAAGGCACCAAGGTTGAATTTCTGCATGGAGATGCAATGGAACAAGTTGTCAATGTGGCCGGTTCTAACTTACTGTTGCTTCACGGCCATTCAATAGGCGCAAAGTCCAATCTGAGTGACATTGTAACGAAGATTATTGGCAAGTATGCCGGACGCGGAATAAGAATAGACTATGTTATCTTTGGGCATGTCCACGAGGCATCCATTGGCGACATCTATTCCCGTTCAAGTAGTCTCGTTGGTTCTAATGCTTACTCTGAACACGGGCTAAATCTGCTGTCAAAGGCCAGTCAGAACATATATGTTGTTGATGGCATTGGCAATATCAATGGCATGAAGGTTGACTTACAATTTACTGGTGACGAGTGTTACGAAATAGACACGAAGCTGGCTGAGTACAATGTAAAATCAGCAAGCAAATTAAAACCACAAACAGTGGTGCATTCAATTGTAATATAATAGCATAATCCAAGAGTTCGCTTATATTAAAGCGTTCTCCTTGACTTAAGCCCTGCTACCTCCGGCGGGGCTTTTGTTATTTATTCGGTTTTACAAGGTATATAATGGTTGCGATAACCGGAACGCCAGTGGCGAATCCGTATTTGAACCTGTCCCAGAACGGGCGTGCAGATGAATCTATATAGACGTACTCGGTGTTTGTGACATTAATAGTTTGTGCTTCAACTGGTGCAGACGTGTACTCAATCTCATATATTCGTGGCTTAATGTAATAAAGGACTGATAGTTCTGCGCCATCAACAAAGGCTGTATCGAGACTAGCGACTCCCGTAGCTGTGCTATCTCCGTCTGTACTGATGTAAATTGTGTCTCGGACAAATATCTGCTCTTTAATGTATATCGGGTCGGCCTCTATATAGTCAACCACGACTATTGTATCTCTCTTTATAATCTCCCTGTCAATAATCTGAACCGGAGGTGTAGGCTTATAGAAAATACCAAGAGCCAGAAGTAATACAATTACAAAGAATAGCGCCCAGAGAAAATCTTTTAGAATCTTCATTTCGCTAACTGCTTTGTTTCTTGATGTTTATGATTAATCAAGGCTAACAATGCGCCATTCGCAACCCCTGTGAATGGAATGGCACTCTCCAGATAAACCGATAGCGCCGTACCCAAGATTATTGTAAACAGGACTATGAAACGCGTATTGAAAACAATACTCATTTGCGCTTTATGAATCTCACGTAAAATTCGTGTACTTTAAATGACGCAGTTACGCCACCAATAATGACACCAAATAATAATGCCCACCACTGCAATTCATGTGATGCTATTCCAAATAAAGATGGTGCGACACCACCACCAAGACTCGCAAGCCCGAATGTGGACTTGCCAAATAATTCTTTCACGTAATGTACTCTACCTTCCATCTGCCCAGTCGTTTAGTTTGCGGATAGCTTTTGCCATCCAGCCAGTTCCATTATAAATATATTTACCATAAAAATTATGTATGGGTGAATGATATTCAGGGTGTTTAACGTTTCTGTGGTGCTGGTAAACGTCATCCAGCGTAATGTACCCACCAAGGCAGAAAACAGCGTATGCGACACAATACACCAATAAGTCATCGGAACGCGTCCAGTGGCTTGCTGGAGCCATTAAAAGCCATCCCCACCAGAAGTGGTGGACTGACAATGGTTGCCATCTCATTTTAAACCCAAAATAGTTATGTACGGGTATGGTTTGTCCGACATCTACAATTCCGTAATATTGAATACGGAACCATCTTTTAATCTTGTTTTTCTGCTTTTTCTCCCAAGATAGCAATCTATAATGCAGTAACATCACTAGCACTCCTCCAGTGTTCCCATGAATGACGCTATAGCACTCATGTCGTTTGCGCTTGAGTCAACCCTGACGCGAATATCTGTTTTGGGCGGTATTAACAACGGAATTGGGAATAGAACATTTACATATGACGTCCCAGAGGATGACAATCCGAATGTGCGTTTTGTTTGGAAAACGCCATCAGGCGCTCGAACTTCAAAAGTCCCAGACATATACCCAGACAGCTTGCCGACCAGCCCAGCCTCGCCCTTTTCGAGATAAAGAGTTTTGTTCGCTGGGACGGTATATATGCACATTAACGTCTGGTTGTAGCCATCGGTAATTATTGCGCGAATGGTTGATGGTGTCGTTGGTATTCCACCAGATATTGCTCCATTAACATAGCAATACACCTCTCCAGATATGTCGGTAGCACCCATATTTATCATACGGTAGACTCTATACAGTGGGATATCTAGTGCGACTCTCGCCTGTCCAGTTAGCGTTATTGTCTGCTTAACCTCAACATTATCAATACCTTGCCCATATATCAGTATGTCTTGAGTGTCACCATTGTTAGATGAAGATAGCGAGTCAATATCAGCAGTCGTTGAATACGTGTAGTTTTTGTCTACGTTTGCGTTATCGACACCCTCCCACACGTCAACAAGACCATCTGCCGCATCAACATTTGCTCCAGTCTGACCAAACTTATTCAGATAGCTTAACCCCTCTATGCGACCCTTCGCAATAAGGATTGGGTCTGTATGCTGGACGGCACGTGCTATGACTTCTTGGGGCATTTCTTATGGCACCAAATCCAGTAATTGTGCCTTAGTCATGGACGCCTTGAATGGTATCTCATGTTCAAACAACCATTCCTTTATGTCGATAATAAGCCATTCATCATCAGGCGCATCAGGGGATTCATCTATCACCTCTGGAATCACCTCGACTTGGATTTCGTTTCCGTCCTCGTCTATCTCTGTTCGGTATTCTGTTATGTCCTCGACACCTTCTGAGAGTATGCCGTGATGTGCTATAATTCGCCCACCTACAACAGTATGTCTAACAACACCATTACCGTATGTGCTTTTGCCTATTCCACCTATTTGATATTCTTCTTTTGAGTCTTTAAATCGTATTCTCATAATTACACCTGATAGCTTATTGTTGTGGTCAATACATGAGCTCCAGTACCAACCTCATTACCAAGATTTGGTGCGTCCTCACCATCTTTTAGCAGAAAAATCTGAGAGTTTGACTGGGTCTGTAAAACATATCCCGTGCCTGGGACACTCGCACTATTGGTAACAGTACAAGCTCCAACCGCCTTATAGTTGGTAGAGTTCCTAGCTGGAAATGGTAGACCCCCTATACCACAATTATCATTAGCTGGGGGTGTTGAGGAAATTGAATAGTTCAAGTAGATAGTTGCTGTTACTAAATTGCCTATTTTCGTGTACCATCCAGTTTGTGTTGTATAAGATACATTCGCTTGGTCTGTCCCATTCTGGTAATATGCCGTTGGTGTAAAAGTACCTTCCTCATAATCATCAAGCATATTGGCATCACTTGACGCAACCTGAGTAACGGGGAATAAAATCCCAGGAATTGCTCCTGCTGAGTCTACTGCGTGTCCATGAGGATTCAACACACTCGCCCCTGTCACCGCGCCATCGTTTCCGTTGGCTTTATCGTACCACGCTGTTTCGCTAATCGAGTCTTGGGTGTATAGGGCTACTGCGCCGAGTTCGATTAGCGAAATCGAATCAAAGAGCATAGTTCCTGCTGTCGATGAGTTTTTTATCATTAAAAGACTTGTGGTTGTGTCTGTAATGTCTTGGGTAAAATCAACAGTATATTTAGTCCATGTGCTTGTAGAGGTTACGTCATAAGCCGCATAGTGTGGGTCTCCACCAGAAGCAGTTATATAGATTCGTGCAAGTTCATCACCAGATGTACCACTCTTTAGCCATCCAGTTAGTCTATACCTTTTACCCGCCACAGTTGGAGTCAGCGAATTAATAGCAAATTGTGAAGTTCCCCCTGTTCTTGTTACCTCTAAGCAGTTCCCAGCCTCACCTCCTGCAACACTCGCAATAGTGGCATCTGAACCAGCCCACCCAGCGGTGTCCGAGGGGAATCCACCATTAGATACCAAATCAGTCTGACTACCGTACTGCCATTTAAACGGGATATTACCTGAGATGAGGTCTTTTACCTCTGCGGCGGTTCTTGCAAAGTTATCTAGTTGGACATTAGCAAAAGAGCCACCTGCATAAGTAGATGCGTTATCCCACCCGATAGACAAGGCTCCACCGAGATTCTCCATTGCTACATAGGAGGCGTTTTCTGTTGCGGTAGATGCTTCAGGAATACCATTTATATAGAAAGCAATTCCGCTTGCGGCAGTTGCACCACCACCTCCATCATAGGTAACGGCGACATTTACCCACTTGCCCTCATAGGCTGTCATTGTACCATTTTGTATGCGTTCTGGCGCCCAGTTGCCACTCTCATCCTCAAGCAACATTGCAAGTCTATCACTTGCGTTTATATTGAATTTATACTCTCTGTCAGCGCCACCACCAACTCCTTTAGCAATAATAATAAAGTTAGTCGCATCCTCAATATAGAGGTCGGCCGAAAAGGTGAATGGTGAATCACTTGTGCCATCACCAAAGCTCAAATCAGCACTATCTGGGATAACTATTTTATCATCCACCCCATCAAATCGGTACACCGTACCCTTTGACATCATATTCGTTGTGGTTTGGTCGTTTAGAAGATAATTGCCATTACCGTCAACATCTCTTGAAAAATTACCGCTACTTGGGTTTCCGAACCCGCCTAATCCAATAGCCATATTACACGCTCACGGTAGTTTGTTTGTTGTTAATGCGATATGCCATTACACTGCCAGATGTGACTGTAATCTCATAGAAGTCACCATAAAGTGCTGTCCCTTGAATCCAGTCTCCACTAGATAAGTCATCTCCAGATACAGTCTTTGCTGAATATACGGCATCTTCATTACTATAGATGACATACCATCCACCCGTATCAGAGTCTCCGCGTGTGTGTGTTGCTCCAGAAGCTAATTCATCAAAGCCCCTCATTCCAAAGAGCCAGTTTCTTAAAAATCCAGTTACGCCAGTTAAGTTTTGCATGGGTTTACCTTTCTAATCTAATCGTGTCTTGCCAATGTTGGCGGTTTAATATAACAATTACTCTTTATAGTGCAAGTATGTGCATTATCTACCGCTTCTTAATCTTGCCTGTTTTTTGGGACTTGTTGGTTTTCCCAGTTTCGGAACCATCACTTTCCTTAAAGCCCATATCCTCTAGCATCTTGTCAATAGTTGGTGGCTCATCCGCATACTTGGCTTCCATCTTTCTTCCTTTTCCATATCTGTAATAAAGGAAGTCACCGACTGCTGGAATATATTTTACTGCATTAAAGTCTTCAAACTCTTCCGCTTTGCCTTTGTTGATATTAACTAAATCTTTATATATATCATCAAAAAAGTTAGTTGGAGGTGCTACGGTGTCTACCGCGAGTTTACCAAGGCCATCTTTTGATGCCTTTCTTACCCCGTATCTAGACAAACCCATTAAGGTTAGAATATTCTCAAATACCAAGTCTGACATGCTCTCGCTCTTGCCAAGCAGGGCATCTTTCATCTCGTCCTTTGTGGCATTAGCCAGCATTAATACAACCGAAAGGTGGATTAGGTTTTTCATCCCAGTTTTTACGTCACCATTCTGAATCTTCTTAATAGCTTCTCGCCTATATACGGCAAGCTGTTTAATGGTAAAAGTCTTTAGGGTATATAGAAGCCTTCCGTTTGGTGCATCAAGGTATGACTGCGGAACTTCAAGTCTAGATATTGGCTGGAACTCAGACATCGTAAAGAAGGCCATATACCTTCTCGTCTTCTCGTCAAGCGTTCCATCCTTTATCTTTTGCAAGACTTCAGCACGTTGACTTTCATTTGTAAACATAGCGTCAAGTATATCTTTTGTCTTTGGCGCTAATTTTCCACTGTCAACTTCTTTTTTTATTCTGTTCATGGTAGCATTTATTAGAGTCTCTTTTCCAACTGAATCAATCACCTTGAATCCAGTTGCGCTCAATACGTTATCAAGTGCTTTTGATAGTCCACCCTTACCGTTTAACTCTTCAATTACATTGTCAATTCCAGCATCTTCTTTTGTTATGAAGTCTTTTCTGTTCTTTCCTAGTTTTTTAACCGACAGGGCTTTCACTGTCTCAACCATTCCGCCTTGATACATAGCCCAAGCAATATCGCCAAGCTGTGTAATCGAGTTTGTAACATCACTAAGGGTTGTTATTAGCCCAATATCTCTTATCGCCTGAGTACCAGCACTCATTCCGCGCACGTTGAATCTAGAGCGAATAAGCCCCTCTAGTTCTGTTTGCTGGGATGCGTTTATTTCACCACTTTCAATGAGTTCTGAAACGAAATTCCCAATAGCTTCTTCTGGTATTGGAGTCTTGCCATCAGCTTTTGCGCCAACTCCAAGAGCCTTGCGTTGCTCTGTACCCTCGTTCATGTCGTGAATGTGCATATAAAGTGCATTTATAGAGTCGTAATAGTTATCATTTGCCCCCTTGGAGACAGTCTCTATTGTACGGCTCTTTGTTCCACTTGGATTCTTGGCATTTGTCTTTCCGTGAAAGCCACGCATTACAGTATTTGCAATGACAGTCTTCTCGTCTTCTGCAAGTGGGCGACCAAGTTCTGCTTCTGCCTCCCTTATGCGCTTCTGGTAATTACCCTCAAGTTCTGGGTCTTTCCCGAAATACTCAAGCAAGCCCTTGTAATCCTCAACCCTGCGTGGGAAATAGTTATCTATCTCACCTATTTGATAGCCAGAATCAACTGCTCGTTGCTTTAATCCCTCAAGTATCTCTACAACGGCTTCGTACTCAGTTGTCATGTTGTTTCTTGACATTATCTCTGATGCTGTTTCATTGTCACCATTCTTGAGCGCAATATCTAGCGCATCATGGTCGTCCTTTTTTAACTTCTTGAACTTCCTCATGAATGGCTCAGACGCAACCAAATCTTGATGCACATTATCAAGGACATTAAACTCATATCTTCTAGCCCACTCTTTCAAGACTGGAGATATATCGTCAAATCTGTCAGACATAGGTGCAAATATCTTTCTTCTCTGGGTTTCCTTGTAAACCTTTCGCTTTTGAGTGATGTCATTGGCTGGTGTATATAGACTCTCTTCTGCAAGTGCATCCCCCTCAAGGGTAGCATCTGCTATTTCGCTTGGTTTTACATCTTGTTCGTCTTCTATCTTGAGTCTTGAGTCTTGCTCTTGGAGAAATTCAACATACTTATCATTGAGGCGTTGCTGTATTTCAGCCCTTTTTTGCTTGCGAATCTTTGCGTTTTCCTTGCCAGCATATTTAACGCCAACCTCTTCAAGTTCTCTTGAAATCTTTAATAGTTGCGCATTAATCATATTTAACTTAACTGGAGTATCGCCAGCTACAGGCTCTCTTGGTGGCGCTGTTGCGTATTCGGTTGCAACTGGTACTGATTTTACATCATCCTCAAGCGATAAATCAATATCATAAATGGTCTGCCCAGAATCATCAAGTGGAATGTCAATCTTAGAGCGTCTTGGTAACGCATTGATTTCATTGACTATATCTGCTCTTAATTGAGATAGCTCTTCGATTTCCTTCTGAGATGCCTCAAATAGTGACGGGTCATTACCTTCAGCTATACGCTCTTCTATTTTAGATATTGTGTCGTCAATCTCTATGATAGCCTTGTGTGAGTCCTTCAGTTTCTCAACAAACGGCTCTTTTACCTTGGTTTCGGCAACATCAAATGGAAGAGTGGATATATCTCCGAGATTTCCTTCGGGACTAGCATCTTTATCTGTATATAAATCTCTGTATGCAAGAGCCTCGTTATAGCCCTGTTCTTTATCTGTAAAAGTTTTTTCTCTTATATCCAGCTTTCCGTCTGGGTCGTAAACCATAGCTATCACATCTGGTCTACCATGCTTCTCCTCGCTCCAGCCATCATCTGCAAACTCTTCATTAAAGGGTGTTCTTCCAGCGACTCTAAATCCAGCCTCCTCGTAGATGCGCTGTAGTGGTGCGCCCCCCTTCTGGATGTCATACGCATCGAGCTTTACGCCTCCAGCCTCAATAGCTTTTTTTAGAGTCCTCTTTGCAACGCCAGTGTTGGTTCCGAGTGAGTGAATACCAATAATGTCACCATCCCTAGTGACAACTCCACCACCTCCAGCAACGGTTATTATGGTGCCATCGGAAGCCTCCTGCTCTGACACAGGGCTTACAGACCAAAATTCCTCTGGGTCGCTATTCTTTAAATTGTTTATATTTCCAGATATTTCACTTGGCGTAAGTTCAGTTTCGCCCACATCTTTAAGGTCATCAGCCGTGACGCTTTCACGCTTTTGACGTATAGCCTCTTTTTGTATTATCTGGTTACGTTCAAGCGTACTTTTTGGGCTAACTCCAGCATCTTCTGGATTCACTTCTGGTGCGAATTTACTTGCATCACCATCTGGAAGAAATGATTTCTTGTCCTCCTCGGTTATGCCATAGTCATCCGCAATGTCATCAATAAATGTATCTATCTCTTGCTTACTCAGAACCGAACCACCAGCCTGAAATCCAGCGCCCATAAGTATTGACATTACGAATACTTCTCTTTGCTCTGGTGTAGCCCAGAACTTCATTGCCTTAATGAAGTCAATGTCTGGTTCGCCCATCGCTATTGCACTGGCTTGGTCTGCGAAATAATTCTGGATAAGCTCTTCTGGAGCTTCTGACAGAACTGATGCTCCGACTGCACCACCACGCGCAGATTTTGACTTTACAAACTTAGCAAAACTTGGCCTAAATAACTTATGAAGTTTTCCGAATGCAACTGCTGTCTGTGCAATATCAAGCACAGCTAGACCCATATTCTTCTTATATACGTCAGATGCCGCTTCTGCCGCCTTTTCTTCACTTGCGCCTTGCTGTATTAAACTATTGTATGTGCCTGTGGCTTCCATTGCAGATTCAATCTCTCTACCAGCTACACCAGCCGCTATCTCAGGTATTGCACTTGCACCATACTTAGATACTAGCTTACCCCTTGTTGCGTATGTCGCTGCAATGATTGGCAGTATAACGGCCAATTGCTTCGCGCCTTTGGTTGTATAGAATCTTGAGTCACCTAAATCAGTCCACTCAAAGCTCTTTAACTCATAATTGTCTCTATATTTTTCCTCAAACTCATTCCCAAATTCACGAACCGCGCCACCGAACTCAAACATTTTTTCATTTAATGCGCTTACTGGTGGCTCTATGCCAAGCTCTGCATTCGATGCGCCAACATATTGAAACATGCCCTTGGACGCATCTGGCTCTTCTCCAGTAAAATCCTTCTTTCTGGATAACAACTGAACTCCAGCGCCAGCCATTGACATTAATGTACCGCCAGCAGATAATACAGACCTTCCAATCTCAGTCGCCTTGTTTGCAAGCCATTCTGGAGATGTCGTTACGGAGTTCTCAATGTTCTTTTCCATCTTGTTGAGCGTATCCTGAATACTGGCCTCTTTGGCCTTGGATGTCTCAACTAATTCGTCAACTCTATTTCTGACTTTTGCCTGTTCAATTGAGGGCAGTGGTAAAGACTGTCCATCACCACCCATAGATTGCATTCCACCAATTGTTGTAGCTGTGGATTCTGCTGGTGCTGGAGAATTATCTTCTGGTTGAACTACAAGCTCCTGTTGTGCCTGTTCGGCTACTGGTTCGGCTTCTTGCGTAGAATCGCCTACAGGGGCATTCTCGCTCGTTATTTGACTATTGTTGGAATAGGTTTCGGTATAGTCAGTTATCTGAGGGATATATTCTGGGTATTTAGTCAAGACCTTTGTGTATAGCTCATCCTTATCCCAAGATTCATATTCTGGATACTTCTTTACTAATCTACCAAGAAACTCATCTTTGGTGTATGGCATCTATTATAGTCCCAATGTATTTTTGGGGGATGGCTTGATTGGGTTGCTACTCCCTCTTTTAGCAATATATTTTTCCAAGATAATCGTCTGTGCATCTATGTCCTGCTGTGCGGCTATCTCTTCTGGTGAACCCTCATCGGCTTTCTTCCATCTACTCTCAGCCAAATCTAGCGGTATCATCAGCCTGTCAAGTTCTGAGTCCTGAAGCCTTAACTGGTAAAGCCTGTCGGAAGATATTCCCAGTCTCTTTTCTTTAGACTCTCTTAATCTTTGGGCGCGATTTGAAATTGAAATTCTTTCGCCAGCCTGTTCGATTCTCTTATTTTCTGCATCCAGTCTACTTTGTCGGTATTCGTTATCTAGTCTGTCTGCTTCGTCTTGCTTATCTCTATACTCTGGAGATGACTTATATAGCGCATTGTCGTAATTTAACTGGGCAGTCTTTCCAGAAAGCTCTTTTGCCCTTCTCGATGTTTCAGTTTCGCCTTTGAATATCTCGTTGTATGCCTTTAGCATATCATCTGAAGTTAATGGCATTATGGCCTCACTCCCTGCTGTTCATCTAGGCGTTTAAGATATATAATAGTAAGAAAATCTTGTTGCGTAATATCATTGTTAGCTACAGCGTCTTGCAATGCTCCAATATTGTCAACATTTTTAAATGCGTCTACACGCCTCTTTGTTGCCATGTCTCCATAATAGGCTTTTACTCCAAGACTTGGCGCTTCACCAAGGCCACCAATCAACTGATTCACATTAGCACGTTCTAAGCCTTCTCGCTCTCTCTCGTCTGCCAATTTACGTTCAGCAAATGACAACTTAGCCTCTACCTTGGAGCCTTCGTTGGCTAATTCTACCTCACGGCCAGTCTCGGCAACGGCTCTTTGACGTTCAATATCAAACTCATTGAGTCCACGTTGTCCAGCTACACTGCCCTCTAGTCCTCGAGATGCAAGTCTACCAGCAAATGAAGCCTTGCCTGTTTGGGCAACATTGGCAGATGCGCGATTAGCACCTCCTTGAATTAACCCCTTGGCTTTCTGGCTGAATTTACCCTCTTCGCCAATGCGTTTCAATTCTTTTCCAAGTGAAGAGTCGCCAAACTTCTTGCGCTTGTTGTTCTTGTACTTGTTATACGCAAAAGACCCAAGAGCTTTCACTCCACTTGCAATTGCTAACCCAGCCGCTAAACCCATGTTATTCCTCTACTTCCAATCTTATTTTATGCAGTTCAAAGCTATTAACAGAATCCTCGGTTACTATTTCTACCTGAAAGTTTCTGGCATATCTTTTGAGTGGGATATGTCTCACATTCTCTCCAGCACGTTTTGCAACGCTATATGTGCCATCAGGAGTGACTGTATCATTATCATTAAGAAATATGTTAATGGTAAAGTCGTCATCCGTGTCGTAATATACACTTAAAGTGCGTACAAGGCTTTTTCTATCTAAGTTAAAAGCATAGCGTTTAGACTTCCATGTTGATTGTGCAGTACCAAGCGCCGCAGTCTTTGAAAACTCAAATGAGCGCAAATCACCATCAGTTTTATCGAATGCCAATAAGTCGGCATTTTCGTCAATAGTGAGTATGTCAATACTTGTCTGTGTTGCTATCTCACGCCAGTCATTTCTAACCAGCGAGTAAGCCCATACCTCTGAGCCAAAGTTCCATACAATCTCATTTAACTGCTGGTTGTATTCGCCAACGATTGCAGTCTTGTCTGTAATGGCTTGGTAGACTTCATCAATCTCTTGTGAAATCTTCAGGCGTTCAGTTGGTGTCTGGTCTGTCTCAGCCAGATTGTTAGCATTCAATCCATAGATACCGTCATAATAACAGACATAAACAGTCCCTATTGCAGATACCATGCCATGTTTCGCAATATTGCCAATATTATGCACAGATTCAGAGACAGTCCAGTTATTGGGCGATGCTGGGGCTGTCTTGCTATCTATAATTGAGATTCCCTGCTTCATTGTAATGACTGGGCGACCAAATATCTCTGTTATTCCAGTAATTCCACCGCCTTCGCGGTCATGGAATTTGATTAAGTTACTTACAGGCGTGACATCTAACTTATTAAGTTCTGAATATGTAACGGCAGAGACTTGCTCTTCGTTTTCACCGCCAACATCTAAGACAACCCTGCCCTGCCACATTCGGTTCGCAATAACTCTTGCATAATCAGAGTTGACTCGTAATGATTTTACTCCAGCGAGTGGATATTCAGAACCGTCTATGTTAGCCCAAGAGATTATAGCATATAAATAATAATCGTTAGATACCTTATAGAATAGATATGGATTAGCATTAAATATATATTTGAATGATGCACTACCACCAGTATTAGAGTCTATAAGAACTGCGTGTTTTGCAACTGATGTGACTGCAAGTGAGTGATTATCCCCTGCTCCAGTTCCAGCCGCAAACCTTGCAGTGCCATCTGTGTCTATTGCGGCAACCAGCAATCCAAGCGGGGTATTCGATGTAAAATCAATGGCGGTATCTATTAAAACCCCAGTGGTTCCACCCCAATAGCCATTCACTCCAGCAGTGCCAGTTGGAAGGTCTACAGTATTGTAATACCATACGGCGTTATATAATGAACCAGTAGTTCCTGCGCTTCCCGTATAGCTGATTAAAAATCCGTCACCCAAATCCGTCACAGATGTTATTGTTCCATAATCCACATTGTTATAGCTAACAAACTTTGTCACTACGGGAGTCGTTGTCTGATTATCCACCCAAAGCCATCCAGAACCCTTGCCAGTTTTACTATAAAACTGCCTGTCTGATGCCTTTAGAATAAACGACGCATCCGTTATTAGTGAAGCCGTTGCCGTATCAGAACCAGATGTCATGCTATATAGCTTTGCCCCAGTAGCCCTTATTGAGCTTCTGGGTTCAAGTAATGCAGAAGCGTCAAGCAATCGCATTCTGAGAGTGGCTAAATCAGTATCTACATCAACAATCGTTTTTATAGTGTCACTAAGTAACGACTCCTGCTCACCGTCATAGACAAGCGAGCGAGCCAAGAATCTTGTCTCTGCGCCAGAACCATCACCAGTGCCTATAAGTGACAATTCAGCAGTCGTTCCAGAGGTATTCTCATAACTAGCTGGCTTTTCTGGCGTATTTTGGTATGCGAAAAATCCAGCAGTCGGGCTATATAGTTCGTCATAAAAGTCCCTGTCTACATATCCAAACCACAGGTTTTCAATCTCATTTGCACCAAACAGAGCTTGTGCGCCACCATAAAGCCTTAAAATACCCTTGTCCATGACAATCGGGTTTTGCGCTGTCTTCTGATAAAACGATTGGTCTAAATCTTGATTTAGCGATTGGAATAATTCTACCCATCCCATACACGCACCAAAAGAGGCATTGTATTCTATAAGCCCGTTATATTCAGTATAGTCTGGGTTCGCACCAATGGAAATGACTCTTGATATTGTTGGATTTGCTGAAAGTGCTTGGTCTGCATCACCGAATAAGAAACTAATTGAAGTTAGCCAGTCATCGGCATCCGTACCAGAAGGAATCGTCTGTTCGTAAGAAAGTAGTGCTGGCACCCAATAAAGTGACGCTGTTGCGGTATGTATCGGTGTGGTTGTAAGCGCGGAAGTGGATAAATAGACTTTTGACGAAACTCCAGTCTCAACAACATTAGACAGGTAGTAATATCCAGTTCTATCATGATGGACAGACTGATACAAACTGTGGACTGTATGTGTCGAGGCATCGAAGTAATAACTCGAATGACCCGTCCACTCTTCTTCCACAGTATCATACTCCACCAAGGCATAGTAGTCATCGCCCTCATCATCGTTCAGCTTTGCGATAGTCGCAATGCTGCTTGGGTATGCCGAGCCTCGGTCTACAAATGCAGTAATAAAATAATCGGTCATTTGCCATGTAAAGGTGCCAGTCAATCCACTAATGGACGACGGTAAATTCATCAAACTCCACGATGAAGGCGCAAGTATTCCATCCTCCCAGTATATCTCAAGTGTCGTATCTGTAGTATTGTTGACAGCCATATATATAGTGCCGACTGCCTCTGCGGTTGCTATTCCAACCGTACTTCTATTGTCTGAGTCTGCAAATGTCGGTTTTGTCATCACTGTGACACTGGCATCTGGCGCTTTATATTTACACAAGAGGCCACCACATGTAGTTGATGCAGATGAGTCATTTATGTAAACAATTAAATAGTCAGTCCCACCAGTTGAATAAGTGACTGATGTAACATCATCTTGTGGAAATACCGTGAGTCCAGAACCATACTTGTCTGCGGCACCAAGGTCTAAATCAATAAGGTCATCTGTCCACGTTGGAGTTCCGTTAATGTCAGAAAGTCTTGACATTCTATAATGATACTCAGTCCCAGTATCAGAATCATCATAGTGCATGAAAACAAGGTATAAATCGCCATCCATCTCTGCGATATGAAGCAGTTGGATATAGTCGTCTGTATCTATTGTTTCTCCGAAGTGTGCTTCTGGTATCCGTGTCCAGCCAGAATTATACCACCACAACTTGTCGTATCCAGCATCCGTGTCCTTGCTACGGGTTATTGCGAATACTCTCCCGCTTGCTTCCTGCATACGCACAACACCATAGTCGTAATCTGGCGCACCAGCATTAAAAATCAACCCGTCAATAATCTCATTATGAAAACACGCGGTATCGTTAAATTTCGTAATTTCCACATCGTCTTCTTGATATACGGCATGACCAAGTACGGATTGTCCCCCGCCATACGCGATGGCTCCAGAGGCATCCGTGTCTTCGACTGTATGTGGCATATGGAATAACGAAGAAGCTGGAAAGTTATAACTGTTTGCGCTGGTGTTGCCAGTAACAGAAACATTAGTCAGCATCACTTTGCCATAAGTGTTAAAGGTCATGGAGTCGCCTTTAACCCAGAATGAATTTGTACCGAATGGCAATAAAGTGTCTGGCTCTCCACTTGCAATATTATCATCAAACAGTACAATCCATATCTGTCCGTCAGATGCTTTCTGTATAGTCGCTAAATATACGAATCCATTATCAAGATTCTCATTAATGTATGTATAAACATTTAATACGGAGTATCCAGTTGCAAGCTGTATCGGACACACGCCATCAATATCATTTAAGTCATAAGTTTTAACCAGCTTGCCATTAACAGGCCGAAAATTCTTCAGCTCTGTCGAAATGCTGTTGGGCAAGTTACTTAGGTCGGCATGTGTAAACACGCCCTTGAAGTCATCAATGTCTATGCGCTGTGTCATTAAGATTCCCAAGTAGAAATTGGTAAAATATAATCCGAGTCACTACCGTAATAGTATTCGTCATCATTGTCATTGGCATCTGTGGCAGTAATAGTAGTATTAAGTGTCTCAATCAGGCTTGCGGCTTGCTCAAGTGCAGAACCCTCGCGTGAGTCATTGTTTACATGCCAGCACAAGGACTCGGCCATATAAGCAACAGCATCAAGCACCAACTCAGAGGCCACCGTGAAGGCGTTAACAGTTAACGTGCTTGCATTACTCCAAGTAGTCGGAGTCGTTCCAGTTGCAGTGAATACGACACCAGTTGCGTTTGATGCCACACCAACATTGGCAAAGTCATCACCAGCCACGAATGTTGTTATGATATAATCCTGCCCAACAACTAGCGTTCCACTTGTTGAAACAGAAACTTGAACAGGTTGCCTCTTGTAGTATACGTCAACATCATAATCATCAGGAAGTACATAACACTTGCTACCCAGAAAATAATGCTTACCAGAAGAACTAGTATATGTGATAGAACGACTAACGCTTTCTCGCCATTCATCGAGGCTAATTTTGTGCGTAAAGTCATAATCAACCAATCTTATAGAATCAACTCCACCAGAAATACCGCCAAGTAACGTATATGTCAAACCTGTCTGGTCAAATGCGCCAGATGTTAATGATACGGCGGCTTCTTTCTCCATAAGTTCAGGAACGACATGTTCGTTAAGTTCAGTATATACACGCGCTTGCGCCCTGTTTATCATCAGTACTTTTAAGGCAGTCGTGTAAACGTCACCTTGCGGGTCTTCTAAGCGATAACCCAGTAATGTTAGCATTTCTGATGGAGTCATTTATCTATTCCTTTTACAGTTCGATGTAGATAACGTAGACATCAAATGCCGCGCCAGCCGCAGAAGCAGTATAGGTAACAGCCTCGCCACCACTTGTTGCATCAGACTTTTCTCTATATGTACCAACATCGGTAGCTACATTTGAACCAGCTAGAAAATCAGACAGTAATACGCCTCTTGTGTTAGAGGAAAAGTATGTCTCATTTCCACCAGTAGTCACTACAGCCGAACCCTGAATAATTCCAGCAGTTGTTAGCAACAGTCCGTCACAGAAGCCATCTGGGTCATCTGAAGCATCTCCAGAGGTTCCAATATCTACCGTCTCGCCAGTATCTACTGTTATAACATCAATAAACGCATCAAGAACCATACATTTTGTTGGTAATACGATGCCTGTTTCTGTTTCTGCCGCTAGTGCAGATGAGACTCTAGCTTTCTTCATCTTTACAAAACCATGAGAGCCACCAGACATCGCCTGAATAACTGCCATTCTATGTTGTGAAAACGCCATAATTAAATCCTTTCAAATTAGTGGGGATTACAGTCTTTCATGTAAGCCCCACCTTGAGTTAATTGTTTTTAAAGTTCGATATACTCAATGAATACATCGCAAACGCCAGTGTCCCATGTTCCAGTTTTTGAACTAATGAGGATTTCTTTTCCACCAAGATTCATTAACGGAAATGTAACAGCAGAGTTTACTTGTACTGCACTAGCAACAGATAGTCCATCGGCAAGCGCGGTTAGTGCGCCTGTATATCCAACATTAACTGTTTCTGCGGCATCTACTGTAATAACGTCAATATAGCAACGAGTCACAAGGCAATCTGTTGGGAGGTAAATCCCAGTGTTACCAAGGTGTCCTGCGGCGGTATCAACGAGCAGAGAGCATCTTACTTTCTTTGTTTGAGGACGACCCCCAAAATTATCTACTACTGCATAGCTTTCAGCCATAATTTATTCCTTTATAATGGGGGTGGTATATTTCAACCACCCCATGTTATCGTTTATTGGATGTATGCCTGTGGGCTTCTAAAGCCAGTTGCATATACCTGAGAAGCACGATTAGAAATAACCAAGTTACCAAAAGTATTAATCTTGGAAGTCCTGGCATTAACATCGCGTGGCTCAATGAATTTGCCAGCAGTCATTTTTGCACCCTTGTTAAAGAAGAAGTACAGGTGGTCAAGATTCAAGCCATAGATACGGCCATCACTGTCGCCAGACTGTGCGTCTACCATGTCATCGTCAGCAACAACGGGGATACCACGAAAATCAAGTGCGGTGAAACCCATTTTACCAGCAGATAAATTCATCTTGGAACCAGTTTTCTGTGGGTCTAAGATACCTTCAAGCAAGTCCCATAGATACTGAGGCAGTACCAAGACTTTATCACTACCAACACGCCATTTCATTTTGGCAACGATGGAAGCAAGGATTTTCTTCAGGTAAACATCTGAGCTTGGGTCTACAAGGTCAGCTTCTTTTGTTGCATCGCCAACATACCCAGAACTTAGGTCAAGAACTGGAGATACCCAACCAGCGAAATCAGCAGGAGCAATCCCACCAACTGTACCAGAAGCGGCAATCAGGTCTGTGAAGTTATTCCACTGGTTAGTTGTAGCGCCAGTACGTGACCAGAGATGGTCAGAAATATATTCATCAGTTGATTTAACAGCATTTTTTACCTTGGCCTTGATGATATTCTCTACAATACGTGCAGAAGAATCATTCATGCGCAGTTCGTCTTCAGCAGTGATTGTGACATGAGATGTCAACATGCTTGGACTGTACTGTGCGGCTGTGAACTCATCTGTGGTTGCTGGGGTGAAGCTACCGCCTTCAGCGATAAAGCCAACATTGGCAGATGCTTTGTATTCAATTGGAACTACAATCTGGCGACCTGAGAAAGTCTTTGCTTTTCCCATAAGTTTAGCCTGAACATAGTGGTCTTCACGGAAGATATTATCTTCTGCTTTAGGAAGGTACTTGTTGTTCATCATTCCTGTGATGTAATCATAATTTAGAGCCATTTCTAAATCCTTTTCTTTAGTCTATAAACAAGTGTTCCGCACTCATTTTTTCAAACTTCCCAGATTCGCCCTTCGGCTTTACGCCCTTCTTGGCGCGGGGAGTGTTTGGTACGGTTGGTTGTTTGCGTTTAACTTTCAATTTTCCATTACGAACTAAAAACAAGTCATATGCATCATCCATGTTCAGCACTGTTCCTGTCTCATTGTAACGCTCTTCAGCAAATCTACGAACCTTGTTTGCTTCACTAATGTCAATCTCTTTTCTGTCTGCAAGTGACTGAACTTCTTCGTCCAATTTAGCTTCAGCTTCCTTCTCATCGTCAAGTTGAGCAAGATGGTCTTTCATGCCAGCCAATTCAATAGAGTCTGGGTGTTCTCCAGCATCTCCATTAATAACTGCCTGAACCATCTCTTTTGCATTCGCTACGCCACTAGTCTCTAGCGCCTCTACGATTGAGTCCATCAGGTCTGCATCTTTTACAGCATTGACAAATGCAACATTAGATTCTATCCCTTTACGGGTGTCAGCAAGTTCTTGTGTCTTTTTGGTATAATCGGATTGTCTGAGGCTCCCTCGTTCCAACTCCACAATTTTAGCAGAGAGGCTTTCTGGAGTGTACTCTTTCCCATCAATCTCAAAGACATCGCCTTCGTCAGCGTCTTCGCCATCGTCAGCCTTGGTGTCGTCTTCTTCGCTGTCGCCAGTCTCGTCTTCATCTACCGCTTCCTCATCTTCAGATTCGTCTTCAGTAACTTCATCTTCACTGGCCTTTTCTGAGTCTTCTTCTTCAGTGGCGCTCTCGTCTTCCACTTCGTCATCTGGCTTTCCTTGTTGTCCAATACCGTCCACATCAAACTCTGGTATATTAGGGTCTGTTACAAACAGCTTCTCTGGGTCAAGTACTTCACTCATTTGGCGTTCCTTTCGTTATTGGTTATTCCCACAATGGGAGTCCTGAAAGTTTATATGAGTGCATAGTTATGCACCTTCATTACCGCTATTAGCAACCGCAGTTGCAATTCTTGTCTTTGTGCTGGCTGGGAGAGATTGGAAGTCTTGTCCAACCATAATCTCTGGCAATTGTAATGCCATCTCCATTAATTTGTCTTCCTCGACTGAACCCTCGAACTCTTCTGGGTTGTTGCGGGCAGACTCAATAATCTTTGGTAGTTCTTTGGCTACTTCTTCTTGGATTGCCTTGCGTTGTTCCTCACCTTGGCGCTCATAGAACGAGTCAATAGTCTCTTGCTTGTTGGGCTGGTCTGTCTCTAATGCCCACTGCTCGATACCGATTCTACCAGAATCAAAGTTAATGTCAGCTTCTTCCTTACGTGACAATCTTCCAGATGGCTGACTGAATCCAGCAGTTACACGGATATTAAGAGATGTGTCTTCCAGTGTATTCCATGTGCGCGGGTCAAAGTCTGGGTCTTCATCTGCCAGTTTTTGTGCGTCTTCTTTATTCATGCGCGGATTAAACTCGGTGAATTGAAGCTGGCCGTTAGTGGCTTCTTCACGTATAGAGACAATCTCATTGTCAAAGTTTTGGACTAACCATATGACAAACTCGCCAATGTCTTCCATGATTGGCACAATTTCCTTGGAAATCTTATAACGTACACGTGCTTGGCTGGCTTCTTGTAGTGCGACAATAGCTTTACCACTTGTTACGTTGCTGGTTTGATTTCTACCAGCAGACACATCATTCTGGCCTGTTACAACGTCCACCAATCGCAACACCAGCTCTATAGCGGAGAACATGGTAGCAGATGGAGATGATGGCTGTAGATATGTGACGTCATCGTGACGGTTTACTTCAATATTCTTAAGTCTGTTAAAATTCTTTGTTACTTTGTTGAATAACGACTTGACAATTCTTCGTTTTGGATTACCAGCTTCACGTAAGCCATCAAACATTGAGGACATGCCCTCGTTGATTGCTTTTGTCTGGCTAAGTACTAATTCTACGTCTGAATAGCCAAAGGTATCATGTTCTGACTTGTAGTTAGAGAATTGGAATATATTAATCCGATACATCTCAAGTGGCTCGTCTGTAACCAATTCATTTTCTACAACAACGGTTACTCGTCCATCTGGGTAAGTCTCTTGGTCAACATCAACCGCATAGCAAGTAATAACTAGCGAGTATTCACCATCAACATCATCGTCATCATTCTTAATCCATGCACGTTGTTCGTCTAAGCGTCCCTCGCCTTGGACTTTGATTCCGTATTCGATTTCGATTTCGTCTTTGTGCATCGGAACAGCAAATATATGATAACGCGAATCTTTACCCAAGCGCATACCAACCGAATGAGGCGCTGGATACCACGTAAACGGGTCAAGAGCATTAAAGTCAATTCCCTTGAGTGTTTGCGAGATAACTTCATCGTTCTCATCTAATTCATCCTCCAGTATTGGGCGAATCTCAAACAAACCGTCTGAATACTCCAAAGAATCAGAAATAGACTCCATGATATTAGAATGAAAGTTGCCCACAGACGTAATTTGCTTCTTACGCTTGTTAACCATGTCTGCAAAGAATACATCGTTCTGTCCCTCTGGCATCACATCAAATGTAGGTAGGAAGTCATTAATAGTTGGCTTGATTGACTCAACAACAGCAAGCGGAATGTTGAAACGCATATCTGTCTGGGTTTTTGCACCAGACATGTCAATACGGTTACGCAATGCGTCTTCATTTATACGCCATTGGTTCTCACGGGTTCTGCGGTACTTCTTGGCCTCTTCAAACCAATTAAGCACTTTAGTTACCTGGGCAGATGCGCTGTCTACGGCATCTTGCTCTTCTTCGTTAAAAACCGCGTCTGTCATTACATCACTAGGCATCTATTTCTCCAACATGCACAAATATGCACCACTAATGTGCATACAGTCCTTTGTTCCAGTCATTGTCACTGTTATCGTCATTAAAAAGGTCTTCAATGTCCCTTTCGCTCTCTGTGAGTGGACGCTCATGCATCGCACCTTCTGGGCGTGAGCAAATTAGATAACGAACCGTATCAGGGAAATCTTTAAATCTTTCAACTATCTTGCCATCAGCAGTAGCAAAGTCATCACTTGCTTTGCCAGTCATTTTCTTACGTATATAGTGCTTCATGCCAGCAATAACATGGGTACAAGTCCTCCAGACTACCAATTTTGGGTATCCGTCAGATAGCAATTGTAGCGACTGTTTAACCATCTTGTGTCCATAATGAATCTCGCCTTCTTTGGTGGGTGAATCATATGACGGACTGAACGCAAAGTCTCTTCCCAGCTTTTCTCCAGCCTCGGAGTACAAGTCAGCCAAACAAGTAGAACCGCGTGTCTGCCACCCGAATCTTTTGTCCATAATCCGATACACATACTTTCGGCTAATGCCGAGGTCTTTTTCTTTGTCCATCCAAGACTGCACTTCTTCTTCAGTTGTCATGGATTGCTTGAACTCCCAAAAATGTCTGTCGCGTTTATCGGGAGCATCACCAAAGATAACAATTCGCTCTTCACCAGTAGGTAATACCTGCACAAAAGCCCATATCGAGGCAGAGAACCGCCCGTCATGTGGGTCAACGACTTGGACTATTTCGTACCGCATTTCATTCGGGTCGGGCAGTGGAAATTTAGAGGGTGTAACAATGTGTATAGAATCGTCCCATTCGGGGTATATCATACCACTGAAGTACATGAATTTGCCGTATGCACGTGCATCTCTTTCTTCCGCATCATATCCATCTACCATTGCATCAATAATAACGTCATCCAAGTGACCACGTACACCGCGCCTTTTGCATACATCGTAGACAGAAGCAGTCAAATGGCGATAACCCTTCTGCCCTGAGTCTGCGGCATCTTTAATCTCATCAATAATGTAGGGTGGACAGTCAAGTGGTGTCATTGGCATCATGGTTACGTTACCCATTCTGCGTCTTGACTTATAGGCTTTCCACAATTCCTCGCCCATTGGCTCATCAATGATACCGATGCCAACATTAGCAGATTCATATGTCTTCGGGTCTTGTTCAAATGTCTTGAACATAATAGTCCAGTCACCAAGAAGAATCTCGGTAACAATAGACTTGCCCTTTTTGTTCTTGTGGATTTTATATTTAGAGTATTTTTTCGGAACAAGCGCGTCAATAAGCGGAACAATAGTGCCATCAATGGCTTCAGCAGTAGACATAATCCACGCCAGCTTGGGATACTTGAATGGCTGGGTAAACAATGGATAATCAAACCATGCGTTCTGAGCCCCCAGTATTATATTCAGCAGAACATGTACAGAAGCAGTAGTCTTGCCACAACCGTTTCCGAAAGTAACCAAAGTAACAGGAATCGGATGCTCTTCATATGATTCGGCAATGGCTTTAATGTACTTCTCTTGCGCCCCATTGGGACACCAGTAGCGCATCGGTAACACTTCACAGGCCTGCAAGAAGTCTGATTTGTCTTCTTTGGACTTAATCTTTTTCACCAGCTCTAGTGGTTGCTGGTTTAACTTAAATGTAGTTTCTATGATAGTCTCCCATGTTAAACGTCACCAATATAACCAGAATAGTCATCAAGGCAACTTGTCGTAGATATGACTTCAGAACGTGGCGCAGTAATCTATATATTTAGACACGTTTATACTAATTTATACGGTCATGAGCGTATAAGTGGTATCTTGACGTTCTGTAAGAAATATGGGGTAGTTTTTCTTACACAATATTGAGGCTGGCTCGATATTCGGCTAATATATTATCTCTTATACGGCTGATTGTAAGTTAAGGGCTAATATAATGCACATTTGATACCAGTATGTCCACGTTTTCTGGACATAGTACCCATAAATCATGTAAAATACCGAAAATCTCAGAATTATTAAAAAATTTTGGAGAGTCCATATATATGTTGACAATATATAGATGGGGGTCAATATATTCGTTTATTATTTCAAAAGAAAAAGACAGCCCTTTGAGTTATTATTCTCGAATAAAAAATACAGCCCTTTAAGGATACCTAACGCCCTATATAGCTA
>Ga0257119_1000534_pt1 | contig 35609 bp, 35 predicted proteins | sample SI112_200mmetaG_FD_190179 | JGI IMG/M metagenome (GOLD analysis project Ga0257119, IMG submission 190179) | Marine microbial communities from Saanich Inlet, British Columbia, Canada - SI112_200m | ecosystem: Environmental > Aquatic > Marine > Inlet | place: Canada: British Columbia | collected... | reverse complement strand
TTTGGGGTGTCCGAGCCTCTAAAAAATTCTCAAAAAATAGATGTTGAGAAGCTTGACTTAATAGTTGTACCGTGTGTTGCTGTGGATGAAGAAAGAAATAGGCTTGGTCGCGGTGGCGGCTACTATGACAGGCTAATTGCGCAGTATGATGTAAAAAAAACAGTGAGCCTGGTAAGTGAAAATCAGATTTTTAAAAGTCTGCCTGTTCAAGATCACGACAAAAAAATAGATATAATTATTTCTGAAAAACGAGTGCTAAGCGATAGCTCTAGCCAACCTAAAATTTTAAATGGCACTTATGCCGCGCATGAGGTTGCTGGAGAAATAAAAAATGAGATTGTCCAAAGGGGTATTGCTCCAAAATTGGCGGTTATTCTTATGGGTTCAAGTCCTGCATCAATTGCATACGTTAATATGAAACGCAGACGATGTGAACAGGTTGGAATTAAGTGTGATATTTTGTGCTACGGTAACCAGGTTTTGCAAAAACAAATTTTAGATGTAATTGGACAATTAAACAATGATTCAAAAGTAAATGGAATATTAGTTCAGTTGCCATTACCTGGGCATATTGATACAGAACAGGTTTTAAATAGTGTAAGCAAAGAAAAAGATGTTGATGGGCTTAGCAACGAAAATCAAAAAAACTTTGGTTCCAATCAATTTTCATTTGTTCCGTGTACTCCAAAAGGAATTGTCAGGTTGCTTGAATTTTATGGTATTTCGGCGATGAAAAAAAAGGTTGTTATTGTTGGAACCGGTCGTCTTGTTGGGGCCCCGTTGAGCAAATTGCTTAGAAAAAATAATATTGATTTGGTTCTTTGCGACAAGCGTACTAAGAATATAAAAGAAAAAATTAAACAAGGTGACATTATTGTTTCTGCAACAGGGGTTGCAAATCTTATTGGTGCTGATTGTGTAAAACATGGGGCTGTTATCCTTGATGCGGGATGTGCTAAAGTTGGGGGCAAGTTGGTTGGGGATGTGGATTTTAATTCTGTTATAAGTAGATGTTCGAACATAACTCCTGTTCCTGGTGGAATTGGACCAATGACGATTGCTATGCTTTTAGAAAATGTTTTAACAGCATATAAACGACAAAATATAGATTCAGATGACTTACTTGTTACTCAAGAGTTGCGCCGATTTTCATTCCACTTGTAGTTGCACATTGATTCCAGATTCCAACTGTACTAATGTTCCAGGAAGGGGCCGTTGGTGAGTTACCTTGCAATGTTGGCAAGAATGCTCTTCAGATATTGAGTAGTTGTGCAGTATTTCTGGGTCTATTCCGTGTTCTTTAAATATCTCGATTATATTCTGTATGTTTTTTCCCCTGAAGTCAGGAAAAATTGCAGGCTTAGCTGTTCCTTTGGACTTGTATATAATTATTTTTTTCTCTGGAAGAAGTTCATTTTTTTCTGGAATTTGACCAACACAGGTATCTTTTGGCTGATCACTTTCAAATGCGTATGTTTTATTTCGAATGTTTTGTCGCTTGAGATGTTTTAGAGTATCTTTATAATCTTTTCCAAGAATATCTGGTGCAGGTATTAACGCGGGTGCCTTGGACACTGTTACAAAAACGGTTTGATTTGGTTTTATTCTGCTTGAGCAGCGAGGCTCTTGACTTAGTACGGTTCCTGGCTCTAGTGCCGAGTCTTCTTTGTCTTTAATAATGCGAACATTGAGGTTTTGAGACGAAAGAATCGAAGTTGCTTGGTGTATGTTTTTTCCAACTATACATGGAATTTGGAATTCATTATGACGATATAAAAAGCCGATGCTGAAATAGCCGATAATAAAAAATGCGAATGGTAGAAACCAAAAGTAATATTTTAAAAATTTATTTGTCATTTTGTTAAGACCTTCAAATAGATAATAAGCCGGATTCTGTTCTCTGTATATTGTATTTTTTCATATACAAAGTGGCAACCATTTATCTTTGCGACATACCCGCAAGTTTAACCGGAACGAAAAACCGACACTTGCCTATTTTGCCTTGCTCAGGATAGGGTTTACCCCCATGTGCCATTACTGGCGCATAGCGTGTGCTCTTACCACACGTTTTCACCCTTACCTTTCATATACGAATATAAAAAGGCGGTTATTTTCTGTGGCACTTTCCGTAGACCTATGGCCCCCCTTAGTTGTTAATTTTACTCCTAAGGTATCCATTTCGTTTTGAGTCCGGACTTTCCTCTTTTGAAATTGAAACAATAACAAAAGCGATTGCCTAAGCTACCTGAAGGTCATAAACATTTCAAAAAACAATATTACTAATAGGTTAACAAAAATTCTGGAAGTTGTGTATAGCATGCCAACTTGTGCCCCCATAAGGTTTGTTTCAATAACAGTAGAATAAAAAGTAAGATATGCTATCAAGCATACGGTGTGGATTAGAAAATTGGATTTTACGGATTTAGAAAATATGATGATCAAAAATGTTAATGGAATGATAAATGTAAGGTTGGCACCGAATATTTTTGTAACAAGAAATGATTCTAGCGCAAGAAAAAAAAATAAGATTACGTAATTTTTAATATTATATTTTTTTAAAGCGTAAACTATGAAAAAACTAAACAATGAGTGTAAAAAAAATGTTCCTGTGATATTCAAAAGTGCAATATCTACAAAAGTTAAAAAGAATGCGTATAATGGTACAGGAATATAAAATGTTTTTTTAATTTGATTCATTCTTTGATACAAAAAAAAGGATTTAAAATATTCTAATCTTACAAGAAATTTTATATTGACAATTAAAGACATTCAAGTAAATTTTTAGCTGTTGTTCAAAGGTTGTTTTTTTTACAAGGAGTTTTTACCGTGAAGAAATGTTTGGTATTGTGTGGTTTGGCTTTAATAAGTACTTTGGCTCTTGAAGCAAAAGAGGTTGTTATTCCCGTAGTTGAAACGAATGTTGTTGTTCCTATTGTTTCTAAAACAGATGTTGTCACGGAAAAGGTTGAAGTTAAACCGGTAGAAAAGGTTAAATCAGTCAAAACGGCTAAAAAGGCAAAGAAAGTTAAAAAGGCAACGGGCAATGGGGAAAAGAAGTATGGTGTTAGATTAGAAGTTTCTGCTTCTCGTGACACGATAATTAAATCCGCAGCAACCGTGGCTGCCGCAACAACCTTGGGTTACATGTGTATTTTTAAACCAGAATTGCTTTCAGAAGGTTTTGGAAAAATTAGTGGTGGATTTGAAACCGGTGTTGGGGGTATAAAGGCTGGTTTTGAAAAAAGTATAACTGGAATCAAAAGTGGCTGGGACATGAGTATGGTTGGAGTTTCTGAAGGAGTTGCCGGAATTAGAAACGTTGCAACAGATAGCTTTAATGGTTTTAAAGAGAAAATTAGTAAAATTCTCAAAAGATCCGATGAAGGAATTGATTTGGTTTCTGTTCCTACGGAAATTGAACTTGAAGAAAAAGTTCCTGCTCCAGTAGAATAATCAAGTTTAGAAAATATAGAAAAGAGGACCGTAAAAGCGGTCCTTTTTTCTTTGTCCTATTTCATATATCATAAATACGTATTGTCTTTTTATAGATATCTCTAACGGTTCGGGCTTTTTATAATGACTATATTCAAGACTCTTTGTCGACTTTTTTATATTTTTTGCCTGAGCTTTTTTTTGTTCATTTCTTTTGTTTTGGGCGTTTTGTTTTTTCTTTCAACGCGCCAGGGGCTGGATTTATCCGTTTTGGAAAATTATAGACCCGGAAAGCCTTCAATTTTGCTAGATGAAAAAGGTCGGGAATGGGGGCGATTTCAACTGGATAAAAGAGAGCCTATATCCTTGCAGAAAATGCCGAAATATCTTATTCAGGCTTTTATAGCATCTGAAGATCATAAATTTTTTGAGCATGTTGGAATTTCTTGGAAAGGTATTATTAGATCTACGCTAATAAATCTTTATCACTGGAGAATTGTACAGGGGGCCAGTACAATAACACAGCAGCTTGTTAAATTGCTTTTTTTTGATTCTAAGAGGACTTTTGTAAGAAAAATTAAGGAGCAATTTTTGTCTTTGTTGATTGAGCGTCAATTTACAAAAGAACAAATTTTGGAAACGTATTTGAACCATGTTTACTTTGGATGCGGTATTTATGGGGTCGAGGCCGCAAGCCAGAGATTTTGGAAAAAGTATACCTCTGATTTGGATGCAAGCCAGGCTGCATTGCTTGCAGCTATTGTAAAATCGCCCATACGTTATTGTCCGTTGATTTCCCCTTTGTCGGGAGAGAAAAGACGCAATTTGGTTCTTTCAAAAATGTTTCAACTTGGTTTTATAACACAAAAGGAATATAAGGAATCCGAAACAAAATCTATGGACTTGGCCGGGACAGACTACAAAGTTTTGGCTCCACATGCAAAAGAGACTCTCCGTATTTTTTTGGAGTCTCTGGTTGGTAAGGAGCGCTTGTATTCAGAAGGTCTTACAATTCAAACGACATTGAATATTTTTGCACAACGACAGGCTGAGCAACATTTTAAAAATCAATTTAATATTATAAAGAAAAAGTTGCCGCCAGCTGCCGACGGAGCATTGCTTTCTATTGATGTTTCTACTGGTGCAATAAGGGCTTTAGTGGGTGGCTATTCGTTTGCATCTTCTCAGGTTAACAGGGCTTTTAAGGCAAAAAGGCAAGTTGGATCTGTTCTTAAGCCTCTTGTATATTCTGTTGCACTTCAGGAGGGAGCCTGCTTTTCGGATACAAAAATTGATGAACCTTTGTCGTTTTCTCAAGGTGGGCATACGTGGGAGCCAAGAAACGTATACCGAATATTTGAGGGCGAAATGACTTTATCGAGAGCCTTGTCCTATTCAAATAATATTATAACCATAAAGACATTGTTAGATGTTGGAGTGCAAAAGGTTATAAATCTTGCAAAAAAATGTGGTGTATCAAGTCATCTTCCTCCGTACCCATCTTTGGCGTTAGGGTGTGCAGATGTTACGCTAGATGAAGCAGCAGGTATGTTCAATGTATTTGCAAATGGTGGAGTGTATGTAGAACCTCATCTTGTAAAATGGGTCAAGGACCAGTGGGGCAAAAAAATTTGGAAGGTGGTGCCAAAAAAAAGAAGAGCTTTGTCATATAAAATAGCTAGTCAGGTTACACAAGTTTTAACGTTTGGGCTTAAGCGTTTGCGAAAAAAAATTCCATATAAATGGATTAAAAGCGAAGCTATTTCCAAAACAGGTACAACAAATGATTCTCGAGTGTGTTGGTTTGCTGCCTCTACCCCAAGGCTTACAACTGTTATTTGCGTTGGGTGTGATGACAATAGTCCTCTTGGAAAGAATGTTTACCCGGTACATACAGCTTTTCCTATTTGGCTTGGACTTCAAAGAGACTTGGACCTAAAGGAAGAAAAATTTGTGTCGGACCCATCTCTCAAAAAAGTTGTTGTTCATGAAAAAACTGGAAAAACTATGAAAAATGAAGAAAGTAAAGACTCAATAGTATTATTGGTCTAATATGAAGCACAATTGCTTGCGTCTTCTTTTTTTATTGTAGTATGCTTGATCAACAGAAATTGTATTTTTCTTTATTTCGGGAGTGGTTTTATGAAGAAGCAACTTTATTTGCTTATGTTAATTTCTTTATTTTTCCTTTCTAATAACGTTTATATCAATGCTGGTTCTGATCTATCGAGTGCGGCCTCAGGTTTGGGAGGGACTTTTTCTGGAATTGGTACGACGTTTAAGAATATTGGAAAATCTCTTTGGCAATCGCTTGGAAATGTTCCAGATGATTGGAAGTATAGTTTTCAAGTTTGGAACGATACAAACAAGCCTGTTTTTGGTATCTCTCAAAATATTCATAGTTTTATGGGTGCTAGAATTATTGGTGGTTTGCAAAAAATGGTTCCAGTATTGCCTTACTGCTCTACAGAGGACGCCTTTTATGACTTGCATATGTATATGAATATTTATATTTGTAAGGATTCTTTTGCTCTTAAATTGGCAACAGATTTAATGGGCATAGTTTTTGATGGTACTGAGGCAAAGGCTAAAAATGCATTAGGGATGTCAAGTGTTTTGCAGGCAGCTGTTAGTGTAGGGTTTTCTCCTATAAATTTGTTTGAAGGAATTGCTGATTATGAGTTGTTTTCTCACTATGCAATTGAAGTAGATGGCCTTTCTGATAGTAGAGTAATAATGGCTAATATGAGTAATAAGCTCTTTGAACAAGCAATAGATAAGGATCACCAAGCTGGTTTTTATGAACATTTTAGATTGGCGGGGGAGGTTCCTGATTTTTATCGTGCATATGAGCGTAATGGAGAAACAAAGGTTGAATTTCTATCAAAAAGATTTACGTCAACGACTTTTTCAGGAATGATCTACAATAATGCTGAAGCTCCTGTAAAAGTTTCTTTTGTAAAAGGTGGAAAGGCTTATACAGACATTAAATTGGATCCTGGTTCGTTTAATTATATAAACTCTTCTTGTGGGGATGGTTTTGACAAAAGTATGAGACCAAGTCTGTTTATTTTTGATTTGGAAGGAAACAATATTTTAGACACTGATATTAATGATCTTAAAAATAAGTCTAAAAAAGAAAATGATGCTGTTAAGTATGCTGTCAATTTGAACAAAAAGAACGGTACAAAGTATGCAATACCGTTAAGAAATGTTGGCCTAGGTGGTATTCCAAGCCCCGATTCTCGCCAGACTACGTCAAGTCCAGAGACATACGTGATTGAAGTTTATACAAAGGGAGCAGACACTTATAAACAAACAACAGATTATAAAAATGTTGGTTCAGCTGAATCATCGTTTGAATCTGCCATGCAAAGTACCGCGGCTCCTCCAGTTACCGTTGCAGCGCCAACGATTACGTCGACAACAACAACTTCTGGAGCGACCAACAAAGGGGTTGGTATTCAGGGAGTCAACACTGGAAACTTTGACCAACCAGTTGGAAATATGAGAGATATAAATCCTCTTTCTGTACATATATGGAACAAGTCGGCAGATCAGGCTGTTGCGATTGATTATACTGGTGATCCGTACGGCGCCGTTGATATGACAAAAATAAAGGGGGATTTTATCAAAACTGGAACAATTTATTATGATTATGATTGTCCAGTTTGGGTGGGATATGGTCAAGAGGATAACCCTGTTTTTGTTGAGTTGCCAAATGGTGAAGTAACTACGGTGGAACTTATTAGACCTCGTAGATTAGACCAAGATCCGGTGTACCCAACAGCGCAGGCGTTAGCAAGTTTAAAAACTGTGTATACCAATCTTAACACTATTGGTTATCGGTTTTTTTATATTGTTGCGTTTAATCCAGAGGCAACACGGGACCAGATAATGAGGTTTTTTAGTCGTTTGACATCTGGTTCAGATGCTAGCACAATCGGTCATGATGCAATTGATCCTCCGGCTATTGATAAACAAGATTTGGACGATTTATTGTCTGAGTCTAATTTTCTTCCAAATACAAAAGGAACAATTGATGATACCGCAGGATCTGGTGTTAAGGCGACAATACTAGCTTCTGACATTATTACTAGTTTTGGCAACGAGTCTGGAGGTTATTTGCACAGCAGCTTTGATTATTATTATACAATTGAGCCAAGTGTCGTTCAGATAAGTTATTTTACAGATCCTAAATACGGTATAGTTGCACCTTTTTTAAAAGATCCGGCAAAAAGTAATACTATGAGTCTTATAGAAACAGTTTCTGGTTGGTTGCATCACTATAGTTCTGAAAAAGAACAATGCCTTAAGGATGTTTGTGCATATATAAAAGTTAATGGAATTACTGATACGTCCAATGGAAAAACGTCCTTGTTTAAAAATGTGTCTGATGCGAGCTCTGTTGGTGGAAGTTGCCAGGATATTTTAAGTGTTACTGGACAAATTTTTTATGAAAATTTAATAGCGGGTCTTGAGCATTCTCCTAAGTTTGTAAGCGCTGCAGAAAAGATGAACATATACAGTCTGTCAAAGCCACCAAAGAGCTGGAAAGGAATCATGATGGATGGCAAAAAGGTTTCATGATTGTATTATAGATTGTTCTATTATTTTAGGTGGCAAATATATTTTTTGTAAGTTGTTGAGTTTTAGTAATTTATGAACCTTATTGGTAATAATTTTTGGATTTTTTGTTATCTTTTGCTGATCTAAAACATGAACAAATTTGTATTGTTTGGCTATGGAAATAGCGTTGTCTTTTTGGTGAGATGTTGTACCTGTTTGTAGCGGTATGGTGATACAAGTTTTTTTAAAAAAGACAGTCTCAAAAAGTGTTCCTGCTCCGGCTCTACATATTATCAAGTCTGCGGCCCTGTAACAAAGCTCCAATGACTTGTGATGGTCAAAAACTACAGATTGAATGTCATTTTTTTCGTAAAATTTTTTGCAATAATCGACTTCAGACCCAGTTTGATGTATAACTTGTGCATTATTTTTTAATGTGTTGGATAGCAGAAATATTTTGTGAATTGTTTCGTCTATAAATTTTGAGCCTTGTGAACCTCCTAGGACTAAGATTGTTTTTAGATTGTGCTGAATACCAAGTTTATCAATCGCATCGTTTTTTTTAATTTTTAAATCTTTTGTTGTAAATCTGACTGGATAAAGGCTTGGCGTACAAGTTTTTTTGATTTTTCTTTGAGATTCTTTAAAGCATATGTTTATTTTATTCGCAATTGGGGCCAAAAATGATATTGCCTTTCCTGGTTCAACATTTAATTCATAAAGCTCAATTGGAATGTTTAATAACTTTGCAGCAATACATACTGGAATCGCGATGTAACTTCCTGTGCTTATTATTTTTTCTGGACGGTTTTTAATAAGATGCCAAAGGCTTAATGAAAAAGAGGTGAAAAGTTGGAACAAAAATATGGGGAGCTTTACTATTTTCCTGCGTGGCACCTTGCATAAGCTTAAAGCCAAGTGCTTTTTGATATATTTTGTTTTTTGTACAAGTTGTTTTTCAAGAGAAGTATTTGTAGATATTAGGGTTATTAAATAATTTGGATTTTTTTGTGTTATTTTTTTTGCCAATGTGAAGCATGGAATAAGGTGTCCACCAGATTGTCCCCCCACAAAGCAAATATGATTAAGCTTTTGTTTCATTGCATCGCCTTAAGTAGTTTTTTAGAGCACTTTTGAGTTGTGGGTCTCTTATATTATTCAGGACTGTTTTATGCTTTTTTTCAAGGTGTAGCATTCGGTTTACAAAAATTTTCTTTTCATTTATTGTATTTTCAGTTTTTGTTTTTTTCGATATATTTTTAAATCGTAGTCGTTTGATTCGTGGTGTTTTCAAGTGTTCATTAATTATTGTCATTAATGGAACAGATAAAATATACAGTTCTTGCATCCAAGAAGAATCCGTAACTCCCAGAATGAGCATGTTGTCCATAATTTTTTCTATGAAAACCCTATCCCCGAGGTTTCCTATTATGCTTGGCCATGATTTTAAAAGTTCTATTTTCCAGTTTTCACCTGTGATGTGTGCGAATCCATGAATGAAGTTTTTAATAGGTTTCATTTTTAATTGCTTTTTTTTGTTTTCTTTTTTTTATCACAACATAGCAGATGAAAATGATTAGTCCAATTTCAGAAATTGTAAAAAATGCTTTGTGAAAGCTCTGATAAGGTGTTAGAGGGTAATAAGTATAAAACCATATTGGAATAATATATGAGCTTTTTGTCCACAACGCGAAGAAAAATATTATCTTGCGTAGATAAGTTGGTGGTTTTTTGCCAGCATAGTAATAAAAAAAAGGCCATAGCAAAAAGTATAAGAAATAAAAAATTGCAAAATATAACAAACAAAATGAAATGACCCATACAAAAAAAATTGTCGAAGTGCTTATTAGTGATTCAAAAACATGAATCATTATTTTTCCTTTTTAGCTTGTGTGTATCTGTAAGCCGTTATTATTGATATTATTATTATAGCAATCGCTAAAATTATGGGTGGTGCTGTATACTTTATGATTGTGTATGTGTCGACAAATTGTATTGCGGTGATTATAACAGTAAGTGCAATAACAGCGTAAAGAGAAAATAGAAAAAGAGGTTTTGTTGGTGGTTTATGAAATCCAAATACGTGTGATAATGTAAATATAGTTAAATACATGCTTCCAAACATTGTAAAGTAGGAGGCTATAATCCAAAACAGTGTCGTTACTAGCGCGTGTTGAATGCTTTCGAATATTATCATAAAAATCCTTTATCTTTTTTTAAATACGTGCAATCTTTGTTGAAAAAATAGTAAAAAGATAAAACCTTTGTCAACTACAATTGTAGGGAGATTACAATGGAAGATAAAAAAGATTTTGAATTTATAGAGCATACAGCGGATATAAAAGTTAAGATATACGGTGACACTTTAAAGCAGCTGTTTCAAAATGGTTTAGTTGCTTTATTTCAGACTGTTTTGCCAAAGGCGAAGGGTTGTTTTATACGGGAGGGCAGAGAGTTTTGTTCCTCTTTTCCTATTGCTAGAAAAATATCTGTTACATCTGGGACAAAAGAAACGTTGCTTATTGATTTTCTTTCCGAGGTGTTGTGTCTAATGGATACGTATGATGAGGCCTATGGAGAAATAAACATTCAAATTCTGTCTGATACAGAGTTGGTAGGGACTCTTCATGGTATTCCTGTTGCGTCATATCGTGGTGAAGATGTTAAGGCCGCTACTTATCATGAACTTTCAATAGATAAGGTTGGAGATACTTGGGAAGCAATAGTAACATTTGATGTTTAAATTCTTTTAAGGAACAACGATGGAAAAAATATCGTTGGAAGTTTTGAAGGAGATTTCAAAGCACATTTACGAAATTCCAAAATCGTATAGGCAGGACATGAGGGTTCCAGCCAGGGCTATTATGAGCCGTGAAATGTTGCAAGACGTGTTACAGGATAGCTCGCTGTGGCAATTGGTTAATGTTGCAAGCTTACCTGGAATTGTAAAATGTGCTTTTGCTATGCCAGACATTCACCAGGGATATGGATTTCCTATTGGAGGTGTGGCCGCGACGGATATCGAAAATAGCGGAGTTATTTCTCCTGGTGGAATTGGGTATGACATAAATTGTGGGGTTCGCCTTTTGTCTTTGCCAATTTCTGCAAAAGAATTAGGCAAGCATCTTGAGAAACTAGCATCTAGCCTGTTTTCGGCTGTTCCTTCTGGTGTTGGAAGAGGGGGAAAAGAAATTTTTAAAGGTGCACAATTGGACAGAATTTTGCAATATGGTGCATCAGAATTGGTCTCTATGGGATACGGAACACAAGGAGATCTTGAGTTTTGTGAAGAGGGGGGCTATATGAAATCTGCGGATCCGACGAAAGTATCCGAGCGAGCAAAGCAACGTGGACAGAATCAGATTGGCACCTTGGGGGCTGGAAATCACTTTTTAGAAGTTCAAGTGATACATGAGATTTTTGATGAAAAAATTGCACAGACATTTGGTTTGCAAAAGGGAAATGTGTGTATTATGGTCCACTGTGGCTCGCGAGGCCTTGGACATCAAACATGCTCTGACCATGTAAAAAATATGGTTTCCAATTTAGATAAATGGAAGTTAAAATTGGCTGATCTAGAACTTGCTTGTGCTCCATTTAATAGCAAGCAAGGACAAGATTATTTTGGGGCCATGTCTGCATCTGCAAATTTTGCATGGGCAAATAGGCATATGATTGGTCATCACATAAGGAATGTTTGCAAGAGTGTTCTTGGAGGCGATGTTTTGCTAAAAACAGTGTACGATGTTTCTCATAACATTGGCAAGGTTGAAGATCATGTTGTTGACGGAAAGGCGTGTCGATTGTTGGTCCATAGAAAAGGTGCAACCAGGGCCTTTGCTCCTGGAATGGTAGAAGTGCCACAGCACTATCGTTCTGTTGGTCAGCCGGTGTTAATTCCTGGGACGATGGGTACTTGTTCATATGTTTTGGCTGGAACAAAAACGGCGATGGACCTGACTTTTGGATCAACCTGTCATGGTGCTGGAAGACGGCTTTCTAGAACAAAAGCTAGAAAGGAAATTCATGTCGAGGTTTTGCGAAAGCAACTTGAAGGAAAAGGAATACTGGTAAAAGGTGATTCAAATAAAGGTTTGGCGGAAGAGGCGCCATTTGCATATAAAGATGTAAACGATGTTGTAAAAGTAATTCACGAGACAGGTATTGCAAAAATGGTTGTCAGGCTAAAACCATTGGTTGTTATAAAAGGGTAATTCTGTAGTAATAATTTTTTATATATTGGGGTTCTTGGTATGAAGAAAAGTTTATTTTTGGTTATATTGGTTTTACATTCGTCAGTTTTTTTTGCAGGACCTGATGTTCCGTTAGAAACAACAGATTTTTTTGGCGAAGAATATGGGCGAATAGAGGCTCAAAAGATTTTTGACGAAGCTAATAGGCGTGAATATTCTGACTTAGAATCTATTCGGATGGCTCGAAGAGAAGTTAACCGATATTTAATTTTTTTAACTGAAGAGCAGAGAAGATTGAATGATTCTATAATTCAAGGATTAAATCTAAATGAAAGATTGATTGTTTCTGAGAATGATTTGTTGAATAGACGTTTTGGTGAAGATAGTGATTTTGTTTTTGTAGATGAGGATAGTTCAGGTCCTATAACGCCACGGACTCCATCAATTTCTTCTCCTGTTTATGGCCAGGAGCCTCTTGAAAAAGAAGAGGAGCCAGAAGAAAGAGCTTTTATTAAAGATGGTTTAGAAAAGAAAGAGCCTGCAAAGTTTTTACCTCCACCTGGAGTTTCGGCCACGACAGAACCACCGTTAAAGCGTGCGGATTTCCTTCCTCCTGGAACGAAGCCTACAACAAAGTCTCCATTAGGTAGAAAGTGGGGTCGATAATATAAATTTTTTATAGAGTAGTCAGATTAGAAAATAGGTTTCGCCAAAAGATTTTGCTGCTTCCAGGCATGGGAGGGTAGTCTAGGATTTTTTTCAGGCAGTTGATTATCGATTCTGATTTGGTTGTGTTTTGGCCTGCAATAAGTTGGTTTTTTTGTTGCTTAGTCCAGTAGTGCATAATTGCGTCTGCAAGCTCCAAGCTCTCTCTTTCATGTGGCGTTGATTTGTCAAGCAATTGTAAAAAAGATTGTGGAGAAATATTGTCGAAGTTGTGTGTGAATATTTTGTATAACGGGTGCCCAATAGCTGGTGTTCCGTGCGATGCAAATATTTTTGTTGTACATCTTGATTTTATCGTTGGTAATATAGGATCTATTTTCTCGGTCAGAAGTAAAAAATGATATCCTTCAAGTGGTTCCTCTAAGGGTTTTAAAAGGCGATTAGAGCATGCTGCAGACAAAAGGTCAGCTTTTTCCAAAACAATAAAAAACAGTTCATTTTTTTCAAGTTTAAATGCAAGGGCATTAAAAATAACGTCAAGGTCAGCAAGAGAATATTGCTTTTCTGGTGTAAGCCATATAATTGCATGATGATTTTTTTGTCGTATTTTTCTGCACGTAGAACATGTTAGGCAGCCATTGTTGGTGCAGAATCTCTTTTGTAAAAAAACTTCTGTTTCTGAAACAAGATTATCTTTGGATCCAACCCAAAGCTGAGCGGGAGGTATGTTCTTTTGTGTCATAATATTTTTTGTTGTAATGCTTTGTAGGCCTCTTGTGTTAGCTTATCCTCAGACAGTGTTCCATCAAGAATGACAACATTTTTTTTGTTGGCAAAGATTGTGTCAAATCCGTTTATTACCTTATGCATAAAATTTTTGTATCGTTCTTCAAATACAGATGAGGCACCTCTTTTTTTCATCCTTTCAATCGCAATACTTACATCAATGTGGATGTACATAATGATTTTTGGTTGAATATTTTGTGTTACCCATGAGTTAATTGTTTTTATCTGTTCAAGATCAACGCCTCTTCCATAACCTTGATACGCAAGAGACGAGTTTCCCATTCTATCGCAAATAACAAGTTTACCATTTTCTAGTGCGGGAATTACAACTTTTTCAAAGTGTTGTGCTCGATCTGCTGCAAATAGCAAAAACTCCGTTTTGGCTGACACGTTTTTGTCAGATTCTTTTAATAGGGTGCTTATTTTTTCCCCGAAGGTTGTTCCTCCTGGTTGTTTGGTCGAAATAAAATCTAAATTTGTTTTTGACAAGAGGTTTATAAGGTTTTTAAGAAGCGTTGTTTTTCCACAGCCATCTGCGCCTTCAATTGTTATAAGGACGCCTTTGTCTTTTTTCATAGTTTTTTTCCTGATAAAATAAGATAAACTATGCATGTTATTTTTGTCTAGTATACCCCATGTGTTGTGTCATGTCTTAGGAGATTTATGAAAACAAATAAAAAAATAAAGAAGATTATAATTCAGCCAGGGTGCCTTTCTTGTGGAGCGTGTGAATTTCTAGCCCCAGATGTTTTTGAAGTTTCTGATATATCACATGTTAAGTCTGGGGTGGACTTAGATAAAAACCGTGAAAAAATACATCAGGCGGTTGTTGCGTGTCCTGTCGGCGTTATTGAGGTTGAAGAAGGGGGTGATGGTGAAAAACAGGTTTGAAGAAGAAAAAAAAATATTTAACGAATTAAAGCGGTCGGTTTTGGTAAAAGGTAAGGTTTTGCATGTTGCGCAGTTGTTAAAAAGAGCGGCTGAAAAATGGGGAAACAAAAAGGCGCTAATTTGCGAAAACGAGTCTATAACTTATCTGGAGTGGTATAAAAAGTCTCTAGCATTAACTAATATGCTAAAAATAAGAAATATAAAAAAAAATGATATTGTTTTGCTTTTGTTTGAAAATTCTCTGACTTTTTACATTTCTTATTTTGGAATTATTCAGGCTGGAGCAGTTGTTTCTCCATTGAATGTTTTTTTGAAAGAAGAGGAACTTGCACACATAATCAAGGATGCAAAGCCAAAGGCTATAGTGGTTAGCAATTTCTGTGCAAAATTGTTACCGTCCAAATGTTCAAGTGACATTTTTACAGAAGATGAAATTGATAAGTTGCAGGAATGCTTGGAGGGAGAAATTGTAACAACGGACGAAAATGATATGGCTGTTATGTTGTATACGTCTGGGACAACTGGTTTTCCAAAGGGGGTAATGCTGAGTTCTAGAAATATTATGACAAACTTGTTTCAAGGTCTATCAAGAATAGGGATGAGTCATGAAGATAGGGCTTTTGCCGTTTTGCCATTGTTTCATAGTTTTGCGCAAATCTCTTGTTTGTGGGCGGGTGTATTTATTGGCGTAACAGTTGTTATTGTGCCAAAGATTACAAAAAAAAATATATCTGATGGGTTACGCCATAAGCCTACATGCTTTATGGCTGTTCCTGCATTCTACGGTCTTTTGTGTTTGTTGAAAACAGCACCGATAGAGGGTGCAAGTCTGTTTATTTCTGGGGGTGATGCTTTGCCTTCAAAGATTAGTGGCGCGTTTTCAATGATATACGGAAGAAAGATTTGCAATGGTTATGGGTTAACCGAAGCATCACCGATTGTTGCAACCGATGTTGATGATAAAGCCTCAGAGTTTGGGTGTGTCGGGGAAACGTTGCCATATATTTCGTTCAAAATTTGTGGAGAAAACGACAAAGAAATGGCAGATGGAGAAGTTGGGGTTTTGTGGGTTAAGGGAGACAATATTATGCTTGGATATTACAACTCTCCTGCCGCAACAAAAGAGGTGTTACAGGACGGTTGGTTTTGCACCGGTGATTTGGCTTACATAAACCGTGAAAAAAAAATAGTCATTTGTGGTCGTGAAAAGGATCTAATAATTCACAGAGGCATAAATGTGTATCCACAGGAAATTGAAAATGTGTTGCTTAGCCATCCTGTTGTGATTAGTGCATCGGTTGTCGGAAAAGAAGATTCGGCTGTTGGCGAGTACCCTGTTGCTTTTGTCGTTCTTCGGGCTGGCCAGGAGGGTGATCTCGGGATAGAAACAGATTTGAAAAAAATGTGTTCAAAGCGTCTTGCCTTTTACAAGGTTCCGCGTAAGGTTAAAGTCTTGCATGAGTTTCCTTTAACTTCCTTGCAAAAAGTAAATAAAAAAATGCTTAAAAAAATGTATCTAGATAAAAAATGAAACACACAAAACCTATTGTTTTGCATGTGATATCAAGTCTTAAAATTGGTGGTGCAGAGAAGGTTTTATGCGATTTGGTAAGGACTCTAAAAGACGAATATGAAAATCATGTAGCCTATTTTCACGATGGTCCATTGATAGAGCTGTTACACAAAAGCGGTATACGCACGCATTGCATAAAAAGTAATTTTTGTCAGTACAATCCTATTCTCATTTTTAAACTGTTTTTCTATGTTCGTAGAGTTAGGCCAGATATTATTCACTCGTCTTTGTGGTTGGCAAATACAGCAAGTGTAATTGTAGGAAAAGTTCTTAAGGTTCCTACAATTTTGACTTGGCATAATAACCTTGATCAAAATGGGTTTTTTCGTAACATGTTGTCAAGAATTACATCTAGGCTTGCATCGTGCATTGTTTCTGTCTCAGATGAAGTTGATTGTGGGGCTAGAAAAATTTTGCGTTTTGTACCACAGGAAAAATTTGAGGTGGTGAAAAACGGGGTTGATGTTGAACAGCTGCACAAAGAGTCACAAGAAAAAAAAATTCAGCGCAAGGATGTTGGATTGTCAGAGGATCACTTCGTTTTAGGTTCTGTTGGTAGGTTTGAGATTGTAAAAAATTATTCGTTTATGATTTTAGCGTTTGCAGACTTGGTTAAAAAGAATCCGCGTATTCGACTTGTTTTAGTTGGTGTTGGGACACAGGAACATAAGCTTAGAGGGCTTGCCAAAAGTTGTGGTATTGGTGAAAAAGTTTTGTTTGTTGTTGGTAAGCCGTCTTCTTCGTATTTTCCATTGTTTGATTGTTTTACGTTGACCTCAACAAAAGAGGGTATTTCTATTGCTTTGCTTGAGGCGATGAGTTTTGGACTTGTGAGTGTTGTGACAAATTCTGTTACAACCCATGATGTTATAAGTAATGGAGAAAATGGAATTATTGTTCTAGCAGAAGACAAAAGAAGTTATGTTTGTGCTGTTGAAAGTGTTATTGAAAGCGAGGCTCTTAGGGCTAAAATTGGAAGACAAGCACAAAAAACAATAATTAATAATTTTTGTTTGGGTTCTATGGTCAGAGAATACAAAAAAATTTACAACAAAGTGTTAGATGATAAAAAATTATGTTGTATGTAAATAAATATTTGATTTTTTAAAAATCTTGCTGTACATTTATTTACATCTATAACAATTGATAACCTCCATTTCCCCTATCCGTGACGTTCTGTCTGGGTGGGGGTTTCATTTGCTAAGAAGAGTAATATGAAATTCTGCAAACATAAAAAACGTTTCTGTAAAAGTTGTGCCAAAGGTTCCAGGTCTCTTTTATTTCCATCTTTAATCATGTTTTTCCAGGCTGTTTTGTTGAGAAAAAAATTGTCTCGCGGAGATAAGACTCGGTGGCAAGTTGTTTCAAAAGTAGAGCCTAATCCGATAAAAACAACAATAACATGGGTTGGTCATGCAACTGTGTTAGTGCAGGTTGGAGGAAAAAATATTTTGACGGACCCGATTTTTGGGGCGCCGTCATTTTTGTTTCCAAGGATTAGTCCACCAGGAATATCTTTTGAGAATTTGCCAAAAATAGACTTTGTATTAATATCCCATAATCATCGAGATCACACTGATAAAAAATCAATTTTGGACTTGCAAAAAAGAGATGCCCCAAAATTCTTAGTTCCAGAGGGAGATAAGGCATGGTTTAACAAGTTGGGAATTGATAGTGTTGAAGAATTTATTTGGTGGGAGAGCTCTATCCATAAAGTTTTACAAGAATCATTGAAGTTTACTTTTCTTCCTGCTAAACATTGGTCTCAGCGTGCGTTATTTAAAAGAAATATGTCTTTGTGGGGTAGCTGGATGATTTCTCTAAAAGATCAAAATATATACTTTGGGGGAGATTCTGCATACGACCAATATTTTCTACAGATAGCAAAAGAATTTCCAAAAATAGATGTAGCCATGTTATCAATTGCGCCATGTGAGCCATCCAAGTGGATGAAAGATTCTCATATGGATCCTGAGGATGCTATAAAGGCATTTGGTGAACTAAACGCTAAACATCTAATACCTATTCATTGGGGGACTTTTTGTTTTGGTACTGACTGTTTTGACTATCCTGTTTTAACTCTGGATAAAGAAAGAGAAAGTATTGAAAGTGGTGCGGACAAACAGTTAAATATCTTGAGAGTTGGCGAGAGTCTCATTTTAAAATAATTCATATGAAAAAAAAATTACAAACATTGCTTTGTTGCTTTTTTATTTTTGTGCCGGTGCTTTCCGAAGATGGTAACATGAGCCCATGCTTTTCTAATGGGGTTTATCTCAATGACAGTACCGAAGATACTTCTAAATTTGCAAAAGCTTCAGCCCTTATTTTTGGGCATACGCTTTTGTCTCGTGCTAAAAACTTGCTTAGCAAAGGAAGAGTATATCCATCTATTGATGAAAAAACTCATTGGATCGAGAATAATACTATTGTTGTAGATAAAAGTGAAAAACCAATTGTCACTTGGATTGGTCATGCAACATTTTTGATCCAGATCGGTGGAGTAAACATTTTAACAGATCCTGTCTATGGGGATTTGCATAAAATTATGTACCAAAGAATTTTGCCAGAAGGTATTCCATTTGAAAAGTTGCCTAAGATTGATTTTGTCTTAATATCTCACAATCATCGTGATCACATGGATGAGAAAACATTGTCGAGACTTAAGCGCAATTATAACCCCACAATTCTGGTTCCAGAGGGAAATAAGACATGGTTTAAGGAGAGCGGATTTGAAAAAGTTTTTGAGTATACTTGGTGGAAAAAACACAAAGTAAGCTTTTGTGGTGTTGAATTTACTTGCTTACCTGCGCGTCATTGGTCCGTGAGAAATATACGTAGAAATGAGACTTTATGGTGTAGTTGGATGATTTCACATAACTATAGAAACATTTATTTTGCTGGTGATACAGCGTATGGAAAACATTTTGCTACTATCAAAAATGAGTTTAATAGAATTGATGTGTCGCTTTTGCCTGTTGCACCATGTAAGCCGAGAGAACTGTTAAAAGATCATCACATGGATCCTATTGATGCCGGTCGTGCATTTATAGATTTGGGCGCGCGACATTTTTTTCCGATGCACTGGGGTACGTTTGGTTTTGGGTCGGATTATTTTGATGATCCTATTATTCTTTTAAAAAAATGGAGCCAAGCAAATGAGATACATTTGCTTGGCAAAACAATTCATTATGCAAAGGTTGGTCAGGAAATTCGACTAGACTAATCCTTTTTCAATTTTTTCACGCTTTATTTTTATGTCGTCGTTTATATATTTTGTTTCCGAGTTTGCGTACAAATTTTTACTCAAATAGGCTCTTCCTGAATCGCCAAATATCATAACGACAACGTCATCTTTGCTTAAATTTTTTGAATATTCTGCAGCAGCATAAGCAACGGCTCCGCTGCTTGGTCCTGCAAGTACACCATGCTTAACTGCTAGTTTCTTACACATAGAAAATCCTTGTTCGTCACTGATTGGAAGTATCTTGTCAAGGATAGAGTGATTAAGAACTGGAGACTCAAAGTCTATTCCTATTCCCTCTATTTTGTATGGCTTAGGATTTCCTTTTGTGTTGTACCAAGAGTTTATTGTATCTATTGCAAAAACTTTAGCATTAGGATTTTTTTCTTTTATGTATAAGCCTCCGCCGCTTACTGTTCCACCGGTTCCGGCCCCAGCAAAAAAGTGTGTTACCGTGCCATTTGTTTGTTCCCAAATTTCTTTTCCGAGGGAAAGGTACATAGCTTTTGCATTTTCAACGTTAAAGTATTGGTTTGGCATACATGAATTTGGAGTTTTTTTGTGGATGGATACGGCCTGGCTGTGATAGCTATTTGGATCTTCAATGAGGTTTGTTCCAGGACACATTACCACTTCGGCTCCGTATGCTTTTAGAGTTTGAAGCTTTTCTATGCTGATTTTTTCAGATACTGTAATTATTACTTTGTAACCTTTTGCTGCCCCTATCATGGCAGTAGCTATTCCCTGATTGCCAGAAGAGGCATCTATTATTGTTCCACCAGGTTTAAGTTGTCCATTTTTTTCTGCTTGTTCGATAAGATAAATTGCTGGTCGATCTTTTACGCTGCCACTTGGATTTAGGTACTCAAGCTTTGCATAAAGTTGTGCTGGAGTTCCAAGATCTATTTTTACAAGTGGGGTGTTTCCTATAGCTGCCAACAAATTTTTGTACATCATAAAAGCCTTTCTGAATTAGTTTTTTAAACCAACACACTGTAACTCAAATAGACAAAAAAGTCATAATAATTTTTAAGAAGCTTTACTTTATTTCAATCCTTTATTAGGAATAATAAAAGTTGGTTTTTATTTTAAATAAAAAATATAAAGGAAAATGGTTTATATGGCTATGGAAAAAATATCCGGAAGGATAGTCACCATCGGGTTTTTTATGTTTATTCTTATTTGTTTTGGTAAAGCTTGTGCAGATGATATTTACAACAAAGGAATTAAGGAATGTGAGGCAAAAATTTTAGAGCTTTATTCGAAACGGCAGGCTTTACAAGTTCAGTGGCAGCGAGCATGGAGTGCGAAAAAATTTAATTTAGCCACAGAAATTACAAAGCAGATAGATTCTATTGTGAATCAAGTTGGCAAACTTGGAACTAAGAAAAAAGAATATGTCGAAAAGATATCTCGCGAGAAAAAAGATGAAAGCTCAAAGAATAATTTATTGATAACCATTTTTAGATGGGGGCTCATAAGGCTTAAGGATTCTGTATCTATAGGGAAAAAAAGTAATATAGCAAAATATCTTTCAGAAAACATAGATTTAGATAAGTATGAAAAAATAAGAAATGCCTGGAAAAATTTAGTTGAAGAAAAAGGACAAGTTTCTAAGGAAGATATTATTGAGTTATTTTTGTCGTATGGCTTTGAAAAAAGTAATGTATTTATTGATATGACTGATCTGACGAAGAAAATTGGTGAGCTTAAGAATTCTATTGGTCATCTTTATTTATTTAGCTCTGCGGTTAGGGAGCTTGTTTTAGACAAAAAAGGTATTTTGGAATTTGTAAATGCCTACACTGATACATCGGAAGATCTTGAATTATTAAATCGAGTAGAGACGTCGATTTTGGATTTTGATGAAGAATACAAGCAAAAGTATTTGGCAAATCCCGTTTACCATGAACATTTTTGGAGTCCTTACAGAAGTTCAGATATTAGTGACTTAAAGTTTTTGGCAAGCAAATATAATTTTAGTAAGGAAGATATTAATTGCATAATAAAACTTAGATCTATACCAGAATCGCAGAAATTAGAAAAGGTTGTTCTTAAGCTTAGAAGTATTATATATGCAAAAATGTTGCAAGAAGAAAAGTGTCTGTATCCACTTATTGAGAATATATTCGGTGCCGATGATGCACAAATTCGTAAATTGGCCTTTGAGTATAGTGGTGTTATACATGATTCTGAGTTGGATGATTCGAAGAAGCGGGCGTTACAAAAGGAGGTTCATGATATTTTGAACAAAACTGAATGGGGTAATATAATTGAGGATGTTTTTAACGTAGAAAGTACGAATGCGCAAATAGTCAAAAAGTCTTTAGATATAAAGATGTTACTTAAAAGAAGAAACTTGAATCATACTAATAATGACTTAGAATATTATGTGCCTGAAAGGAAGGCTCGGCATTCTGGTTTAAAATCTGGGTTTATTAGCCAAGATGTTGTGGGATTGTTTAAAGACGTTAAAAATTAGTGGCAGAAAAATCATATTTTGTTTGTTTTATCAGGGTAAATATTAGATAAAAGTTTTAGAATATAGAGGTCGTAAATGATTGATAAAAACACAATATACATTTTATTCATTGGTATTATGTTGTGCTTTTGTGACCAGCTATTAATTGGCAAGGAATCCGGTGTTCACAAGTTTGCTCCAATTACATATGTTGAGGAATCTGATGAAGAGCCTTCAGATGATACAGTTGGGCAGCCGGTGAACAAACTTTTTGGTGTTTCTAGACAGTCGCATTCAGAAGACGGTGATGGTTCTGAAGAGTTTGATCTTGATACCGAAGAATTAATGGATCGCAATGTTTTTGCTGTTGAGCTGGATTTTGGAGAATCTCCGCTGAACGAGACCTTGGATGGTATTGTCCAGGCAGGGAAGAGGGCTATGCAAATGGTTAATCGTGATTTGGTGTCGCAAAAAGCACATTGGAAACAGAAGAATATGCTTCTACATCAGGGCGATACAAGCCTTATGGGTTAGCCATTGACATTTCAACAGTTGTTTTAGGAATCCTTAAGCGAATGGTTGAACAGGTAAAAAGTGTTGGAACCTTGTGGAACTTTGCTTTTTTTTATAAAAGCAAAAAGAGCCAGGTCGCGTCTTAGTCGTTTTAAATGTTTTTGTAAAGCTCGATGTGTTCCGAGATCATCGTTTCTGTTTTAAAGCTTTCCAAGTCATCTTCGTAAAATGCCATTTTTTTGTGTGTCTGTTGGTTTGTGCTTATTGAATGCATTCCACCTGCAAGGCTCTTCCAGTCGTACTGTTTAAACAGTAAGCCATTTTTTGAATTTATAATTACATCGTGTATTCCGCCTGTGTCGTAAGAAATAATTGGTAAGTGTAATAGTCGAGCTTCGACAATGGCACATGGTAAGCCTTCCCATAGAGAGCTCATTACAAATGCGTGCCAGTTTTCCATGATGGATACCACATTTTCTTGCCAACCGTGTAACACAACAACGTGTCCGATCTGGTTTTCTTTTATGTAGCGTTCTATTTCTTTTCTCATTATTCCATCACCAATAATTTCAAGTTTTACATTAGGATTTTTTGTGTAAACCGCTTTGAAAGCTTTTAAAAGGTCTGGAAGATTTTTTTGTTGTTTGAAGCATGATGTTGTTCCGAAAATAAATGGTTTTCCATTTTCTGGGAACGGATTGGTTTTTTTCACTGGAATTGCAAACTTTTCGTCTTCAATTGCAGCTCGAATGATTGAATGCTTTTTTTCAAAGCGGGGAAATAATTTAATTCCTAGTTTTACGTCGTATGATGAAACGCAAACAAAATGGGTTGTAATTAAGCTAGTCAAAAATTCTAATACATAGTGAGCCACCCAAACCATTTTTTTTTGATGTGAGTGAAAACTGTAGCCGTGAACGGTATGTACAATTTTCCTTAGACCTGCAAACCAGGCCGCCCACCGTCCAACAATTCCTGCCTTTGTGCTATGTGTGTGTACAACAAGTCCTGGATGCATCTTTTTGATTTTTTTTATTTCTTTTGTAAGCAATAAGAAGTTTTTAAATTCATGAAGTGGATTAAAAACTTCTCGCTTGAATGTTGAAAAAAGTTTAACGTTTGGATTGTTTCGTACTTTGGAGGTTAGAGGACCTTCGTTTCCGGATATCAAAAAAGAGTGGTTCCCTGTTTTTTGTAGTCCTTGCATTAGAGATAGACAAACCTTTTGGGCGCCTCCTAGTTCCAATTTTGTGATAATGTAGAGGATATGCAATTCTTTTTTATTGCTCATAAATTCCTCTGGTCTCCTTATTATTTTTTATTTATTTACATTATCGTAATATTGCTATCATTAGAGAAATAAGCAATGCATAAATTGCACATGTGTCTATAAGCCCTTGTGCGAGCATGCTAACTCGGGATACTATCGGATGGGCATCTGGTCTGTATGCAATTTGAATACATGCTTTTGAGGCAACTTTTCCAGAACTTATTCCAGGAAAAAGGGTTCCTAGACCCATACAAATTCCGGCAGCTAGCATTGCGGCAATTGTTGTTATCATATTGGTTGTTGGTATGCTTATAATTGCAAGAACAAGGGATATCAGTAGTGCAAAAATTATGGGTGTTTCTATTATTGCTAAACTTATTATGCTGAATGTTAAAATTTTTCCGTAAACGTGTCTGTTTATTCCTATGCTTTTACACGCATTTTTTGCAAATATTGCAAGTCCTATTGCAGGCCCTATAGATCCAAGGCCGATACATAATCCGCTTGATAGATATCTTACACTGTCGGCCAAAGTAGTAATTGTAGCCGCCTGTGTTTTGATGAACAAGAGGACTAAAAAACTAAAAATTAGCGGGGATTGTATAATCGATTGTGTTAACAGAGTCAGGTTTAAAATTTTATTGCTAAAAAATGGCTGACGGGCTATTGAATAACATGATTGCTCAGTTGGAAACGAAGAAACAATTCCTACGATAAAACCAGAAAGGCCTATAGCCAAGGCGCAGCCAACTTCAGCAATGGCTACATAAAGAGCGTTGGTTTCTGGTAGTGGATTTCGGAACAAAATTATCGCAGTAAATAAACCAAGAACGGCAGATGTTTCTATTAGCGCTGTACCAATAATAGCCACTTTTCCTATAGCGTTTTGTGCGCTAGGCTGTTGGTTAATAGCTTTTAGTGCTGCAACACTTGCGCGACCTTCGCCTATTCCAACGCCAACGGAATTAACTCCTACGGCGAAGGCTATTGAGCAGTAGTGAAGAAGTTGGGAATAATCAATCATACATTACCTTTTTCTACCGTATCTTTTTGTATTGCTACAGAAAGATATGTAAGAGTAAGCATAGAAAATACAAATGCCTGTATGAATCCTTCGAATAATCCGAAAAATACTTTAACAGTTATATCTAGTGTACTCAATATACCGATACTTTCTAGCAAAATGGAGCCTTCTACAGCATTGTGATAAATTTGTGATATAATGGCTCCTCCAAAAATATTACCAAAAAGCCTGAAAGAAATTGAAACAACGTTCGCAAGCTTTCCAACGATATTTAGTGGGAACATTAGAATAAAAGGTGAAAAATACTCTTTTATGTATTCCCATAAACCATGAACTTTAACTGATTGTATGTGAGTATAGGCAATTGCAATGATTCCCATTGCTACCGTTGTGTTAAGATCTTGTGTCGGTTCATCAAGCCATGGTATTAATGATATGCAATTGCATAGAAGAATAAAACAAAATATTGATGTAATAAACGCAAAATACTTGTATTTGAAATTTCCAAGTATCTGGTTACACAAGTCGATAAACGTTTGGCCAAATGATACTACTAGATAATTTCCTACGCCGACTTGTTTTTTAAGAAAGTGACGGGAAACAATAGCTGCAACCAATATTATTCCGAGCACTACCCACGTGGATATTATAGTTTCTGCGTGTATGGAATAAAAATTTCCATGAATTCCTAAATACTCAAACGGTTTCCAGTTAGTGTATTTAAAGATTTCAATTGGTTTCATAAAAAGAGGCCTTTTTTATGAGGATTATCGTCCAAAATGACACCATAAAACCTAACGCTAACATTATAAAGTTGATCCAGGCAGAGAGCAATAGATAATACAAGATTAATGCCAAAAGTATTATCCTGAGAGCAAAAAACCCGAAAGATTTTATAAAAACTGCACGGTTAGAGATGTTTTTTTTGAAAAATAAAAGGGCTCTCTTCTTTTGAACTACAAAGGAGAGCCCGTATAATAACCCCAAAAAAATACCTGCAAAAAATGATGCGATATCTGAATATGGTAACATGTTTACCGTTATAATTTTTTAATACCCTTGTTTTCCCAATATTCTTTTATGATAGCATGAGAACCTGTGATTGCAATAAGGCCGTGTCTGTCGTCTACCAGTTTTTTTGCTATTTCGATAGCATCTTCAAAATTATTTGCTAATTTTGCTTTTATTTTAAAGCCTTTTACATCGTTTATAACAGTTTCAACGTCCCAAGATGGTTTGTATGATTCTCCAGGAACAGCCTTGGATATTGGACATACAATCAATTGACCAGAGGTTTTCTTGAAAAAGTAACGAACAGATTTAAGAAATTCTTCTGTTTCTAGACTATCTTGTGTACATCCGACAATAAGGGCAAGACCTTTAAGAGGATGTTTATAGTGGAGAAGACGGATTCCTAAAAGGAAATTGTCAAATGCGTCTATGTTGCTTGCGTTGTCCAATAAAATTGTTGGTTTTTCTTTTTCTAGTAATTGGAATCGGCCTGTTAAAAAGCTACCAGCTTCCTTCCAAAATTGTTCAACAGTTTTTCTAGGATTAAGTTCTAGTTCGCGTTTTGCCTCTGTTGTTGGTCTACCTCTTTGTCCTTTAGGTTTAACAAGAAGACTATTAGATATAAATGTGGCATCTTGTGTTACAAAATTATCGACATATGTTTGTGCGATTCTTTCTGCAAGAGCGGCACTTCTACCGTGTAATTGTTCAAACGGATATGGAAGATTTGCAAGTTTTCTGATAGGCATTAGCCATTTTCCCTTGCGTTCTTTTACAAGATCACTTATGTATTGAAGATTTAATTTGCTTTGATCTGCTGAGATTACTAGTGTGTCTTCTTTTACAAAGTTTAATGTCTCATCAATGTTGTTTTCCACTTCGGTGTTTGGGACATTAGAACCATCAGTTGAAACTCTTGTAATAGCTGTTATTTTTGGAGAACATATAGTCAACGGGTGCCATGAAGTATTTTCAGATACCTCTAATATAGCAACGTCAACATTTGTATTTTTAAAGTGCAACAGCGCCATCATGGTCAATACATCAATAGATTGTGGTTTTAGATTGTTTGTTTCTGCTGCATTGATAACTTCGTTTGCAATTTCTGTGAAAATTTTGTTCGGAACAGATTCATTATTGATGGCTATTCGTTCATTATATGAAAGAATATGTGGAGAATAAAAAGAACCAACGCTAATCTTTTCTTCTTGAAAAAGCTGTGTTGTGAAGTGGATTGCTAGTCCTTTGCCATTTGTTCCAGCAACCAGAATTGTGTTAACAGCTTTTGAAGGGAGTCCAAGAATTTGATCTAATTTTTTTATAATTTGTAGGTTTTCTTTTGTTCGTGTTTGCTCCCATCGGGAGTCGAGCCATGCAACAATTTCGTTATAAGTTCTATTGCTAGCAAAACCAGCTTCCTTTTTTATGTTTGTTTGTTTTGTAATAGTCATAATTTTTCCTAATTGTTTAGCTCTTACTACAACTCATAATACTTGATCATACAATATATTTTAGAAAATTAAATTTTTTCTTGCTCAAAATTAATTACTAATAAAAAACCTATTTTCAATCTTTTTCAGAATACGGTATAATACAAAATATGTCAAAATAAAAAATAATAACAATAAAATGCAAGAGTTTATTGACAAACAGGTTAAAAATGAAAAGTGATTCTTTAAGTTGGAAAAATAAAAAAGATATTGATTTTTTGGTTGAAGTTTTAAAGCAAGAAAATGTTGTGGCCGGATCTTCGGACACCGTTTTGGGCTTTTTGGCTCCGTTAACTAATTCTGGTTTTGAGAAATTAAATTTTCTTAAGGGTAGACAAAAAAAACCATATCTCTTGCTAATAGGTTCCAAAGAAAAATGTTCTAACTTTTCGGATTGTTGTAAAAATCCTGATGTTAAAAAAATTATTGATGCATTCTGGCCTGGCCCTATAACTATGATTTTAAAAGCTAAAAAAAGTTTGCCGCAGTTTATTACCTCTTCTTCTCAAGCAATTGCTCTTCGAATGCCCTTGCACAAAGGGCTGCTTAATTTATTACAACATTTTGATGGGTTGTTTTCGACAAGTATAAACAAGACTGGCCAGCCGGTATGCCAAAAATTTTCTGATATTGATGAACATGTTTTGAAGAATGTTTTACACTTAATTGGCGAAAATTCTGACCCAAAATTTGTGTATCCTTCAACAGCCTCTACCATTATTGATTGTACGGCTAGTCAGCTTAAAGTTGTGCGCGAAGGGGCAATAACTTGCGCGGAAATTGAGCGCGAGTGTGGTGTTCCTGTTGTAAAAAGATAGAGGAACTGTTGTTTTTTTGTTTGTGGTTTTTCTACATTAAATACAAGTGGTAAAATCATATCCAAAAGGGGGAGGATAAAATGAAAAGGGGAGTATCAGAAAAAGGATCATTTCTTATTGAACTCATGATTGTTGTTGCAGTTGTAGCCTTTCTGGCAATGTTAGCCGTTCCAAATTTAAGTCGTTTTTTTAATAGAGCAAAAAGAACTGAAGCTTATGTAAACTTGAGTTCTTTGTATGCTGCGCAAAAAGCTTACTGGGCAGAGCACGGATGTTATAGTGCGGGCTTGTGGGGTGAGAACGGTATTGGATGGAAGCCTGAAGGATATTCTGGCGGTGGAAAAACAGAAAAGTTTTATTATACGTATGGATTTCCTGGACAAGAGGGTCGAAATCATTTCACCGGAAAATTGGAAACAGGGGCTGTGGAGTTGAATAAAGGATTTGCTGGAGGTAAGAAGTTTTTGGCAATTGCAGTGGGGGATATAAATCATGATGGAAAGCCAGACATAATTGCGGTTAATGAAAACAATGATATTGTAATCTTGCAAGATGCTATTGGTTAAAGATTTTCACACATTCCATACCGACAAAAAGGGTCAGCGAGAGCTGGCTCTTTTTTTCGTAGAATACTGGATAATAATTTGTAACTTTATTTTTTTATTCAGCACGCGCTAAAAAAACGCGTGCTGATTTTAGTATTTAGTATCTATAATGTTCGGCCTTATAAGGTCCTTCTTTTTTGATTCCTATGTAGTCTGCCTGTTTGTCCGAAAGTTCTGTTAATGTTACTCCTACATGGTCTAAGTGGAGCCTGGCCACTTCTTCATCCAAAATTTTTGGAAGCATATATACACCAACAGGAGGGACTTCTTTGGCCAATGCGATTTGAGCTAAAACCTGGTTGGTAAATGAGTTTGACATGACAAAACTTGGGTGTCCTGTTGCGCATCCCAAATTAACCAAACGGCCTTCAGCCAAAACAAATATTTGTCGACCATCTGCAAAAGTATACCGGTCAACTTGTGGTTTGATTGTTTCTTTTGTGACATTAGGATTTTGATTTAATGCTTCAACCTGTATTTCATTGTCAAAGTGACCAATGTTGCACACAATTGCCTGGTCTAACATATTTAACATATGTTCATGGGTTATTATGTCACAGTTGCCTGTTGCAGTAACAAAAATATTTGCTTCTTCCAATGCCTGCTCTACTGTTACAACTTCAAATCCTTCCATTGCGGCTTGAAGGGCACATATTGGGTCTACTTCTGTTATAAGTACTCTGGCTCCGTAACCTCGCATTGATTGTGCGCATCCTTTTCCAACTTCTCCGTAACCACAAACGACAACAGTTTTTCCTGCAATCATTACATCTGTTGCTCGTTTAATTCCATCGGCAAGTGATTCACGACAGCCATAAACATTGTCGAATTTTGATTTTGTAACAGAGTCATTTACATTGTATGCGGCAAATAATAGGGTTCCAGCTTGTTCGCGTTGTAGTAGTCTGTGAACTCCTGTTGTTGTTTCTTCTGATGCGCCTATTAATTCACCAACAACTTTATGCCAGTGTTGTGCGTCTTTTTCTAGAATGTTTCTTAGTAGTTTTTCAACAACAATTTCTTCTTTGTTATCGGTGGCTATTGTTGGAACGTAACCATTATTGGCTGCAAACTCTTCAAGCTCATATCCCTTGTGAATCAACATTGTGGCATCTCCGCCGTCGTCTACAATTAGATTTGGTCCACTGTCGTCTGGAAAAGTAAGAGCTTGCAATGTGCACCACCAATATTCTTCGAGAGTTTCGCCTTTCCACGCATACACTGGGACGCCGGTTTTTGCTATTGCTGCAGCGGCATGATCCTGAGTTGAAAAAATGTTGCAACTTGCCCAACGAACATCTGCGCCAAGTTCAACGAGGGTCTCTATCAAAACAGCAGTTTCTACTGTCATATGCAAGGATCCTGTAACTTTTTGGTTGGCAAGGGGTTTGTAGGGGCCATATTTTTTGCGGGTGGCCATAAGGCCTGGCATTTCTTTTTCACCAATTCCAATTGCAAGTCTACCTAATTCGCTCAGATTAGGATCTTTGACTTTGTATGGAATGTTCTCGTTTATTTTATTTATCTTGTCTCCAAAAAGATTTGGAAATGCAAACGTGTAGCTCTGGTTTGTTGCTAGAGCAAAGAGCATTGCGAGAAAAAGAGCCTTTTTCATAAACATCCTTTTTATGATTAAAGGGTTATAATTATTTTATTCGTGGTAGGGACAATACCATTATTTTTTAGATTTTAAAAGAGGGTGTTTATTGATAAGTTTTTTTATGTTTGCTACAAGGTAAAATTAAAAGAATATTATTTAGGGTTTTGTCAGAATAACGCTTACAGGCTTTGTTTTTTATGCAGTTGTGTAATTGCTATGCTGCTACCATTATGCATAAGATTTGTTGTTTAAACAAAAGATACAAAATAGCTCCGAGTGCTAAAAATGGACCGAAGGGAATTTTAAGAGCTGCTATTTTTCGTCTGTGTATTATATACCCAATTCCGACAAATGATCCTAATATTGACCCGAAGAAAAGAGAAAACCAACATCCTAAAATTCCTAAGAAAGCTCCAATAAAACCAAGGAGCTCAAGGTCTCCTTGTCCAATGCCTTCTTGTTTGCGAAAAAAATAAAATATTTTTGAAACTACAAAAAGTATTCCATAGCCGCATATAAAACCTAAGAGACTATCTTTTAGGCTTATTGGTATCATTCCAAAGTAACTTGATAAAAAACCTATTGGGACCAAAAATAATGATGCAAAACGAGAAATTAGCATTGTTTCCAAGTCTGTTCGTATCGTTATAATCAGAGCAGATACAAATATGAAGGAAGGGATCCAATAATTTAGATTGGTTAAATTAAAAAGCATAGAAAGGGTGATTGTGGTTATAAAGTAGGTTGCAAACGAAAGAAGCTGATTGCTAAAATGGCAGTTGACAAAGTTATGCGTTTTTTTAATTGGTGAAATAAGATAATAGGCCAAGTTGTTAAGAACTATGCCCCACACAAAAAAAAGAGGTAAAAAGTAGGTTACAATTTGCCTTCCCTTTTTAATTTATCAATCAAATTATTAATTTTATCTTGTTTTTCGTGCTGAACGTCGTACTTAAATAAGAAGTTCGGAACATATCTTCCAGCAATTTCGTCGGCAATGGCTTTTCTCACGGATGGTTTGTAACATTTTAAAAGGTCCAATAAGTTGTGTTTAAAATGTTCTTCCCCTTCTTTTGTATAAAAATAAACGTAGCAAACGCTTTTGTCTTTGGATAGTTTTACGCGGTTTACCACAAGACCACTAAGCCGTTTATCATCAAAAGAAGCTCTTAAAAACAAGCTGGAAATTTCACGAAAAAGGACAGACTCTTTTTGAGCCCTTTTTATGTTGTTTACGTTTGAATGCTGCATCTAAATTAATACATTTGATTTGAAATTCTGATGAGATTTTGTTTAATAGCTCTCATCAATCGTTTTCTTCTTTTCTGTGTTGGCGGTTCAAAATAAACGCCGCGCTTCATATCTCTTACAACACCTTCGCGTTCAATTTTTTTCTTAAGCTGTCTTAATGCGCGATCAATGTTTGAGTTGTTAACTCTAATTTGAATGTTAGCTTTTTTCCTTCTTGACATACTGACGAAATACCACCTTTCTTGCTATACGTATAAGCAATATTTATAAATAAAATTCATTTTAATAAGTGTACGTTTTTTTGTTCTGCATGTCTATATTATGTCTGTACAAAGAAGAGACCCCGCTTGGAGTGGGGGTCTCTGTTCAAAATTATTAATAATAGTCTTTAAAAAATACCCTTTATAGAGAGCATTAAGGTGCTTGATTTAAATGTTTTCTTGCCTCTAACCGGTGTTTGCCACAAGAATCCAACATTCAGACTAGGACTTAAGTCGTAAGCTAGATTTGCTGTAATAGATTGTGATGTCCATGTTGATTCATCTTCTAATTTTTCAGGTATAAACGCAGAGTCTTCTGTTAGCAGTGTAATATTATCTTTTGTGTGGTGTTGGAAAACATACTGTGCATTTATTGATAGTTTGTCTAAAAAGTGGAATGCCCCTAGATGAGCTTCAAAGAATAAGTTTTTACCTGGAGCAATGCGAGCCGAAGTTGAGAATGGGAAGATACTGCTTTGGTATCTGTTTGTAGGAATAAACATTTTTGTAATATCTTTTTTGAAAAAGTGAGCTCCTCCTATTGCGGCTCCAATTTCAACAGTTTCTGCAAAATCTATAATTACACCACAGGTTGTTCCTATAGAAGCGTGCCCGCGGTTGCCGGTTGAAATTGAGAACGCTTTTGTATATTCATGGTTGCTTGCGGTGCCCAACGATCCTTGTATCGATGCGAATGGCAAGAAAATTAGATGAGGCCAAACCTTGCTACCCTTGTTGCGTTCAAATGGTTTTTTCCAAAAAACCTCAAGTCGAATATCTTCCAATCCGTTTACGTTGTATTCTTCAATGTCCAGGCCTATTTCTGCCGCAATGTCTTTGTATTGGTTCATCAAAAGAGTGTTGGCATTTGCAACGTCGTCGTCTGCATATAAAGTTCCCTTAGTCGACAAGTTTGAAAATTCAACATTTGAGCACATAATATCAGAAACGCCAGTTTTTACAGAAACGCCAAAATGATCAGTAATCCTACCTTCTATGTCGAATCTTATGCCAATTTTTCTGTATTTACCGCTTACAGAGAAAAATCCAAACTTTTGCGTTGCGTCATTGTACTCATCTTCGTTAAATTCTGCGGCACCACTACCAAGCGCGTTAAATGTTTGTGTTGAAGCGGCTGTAAGCTTATCCCCAAGAGATTTTCCTGTTGGAGGATTTCCATATAAAAGTCCAATCATGTTCCATCCACCACGCATGTTCCACATAGATTCTGTTGTGTCTCCTGCGTCGTTGTAACTTGAACTTGCGTTTTGGTAAAAGACAGATGTTCCAAAGTTTAATCTATCTTTTCTTTCAAGGTTTCCACCTTTCATTTTTTGTACGCTAGCTCTTTGCAAGTATTCTCTTGCGTAGTCGGCTGAAAAATGAGGATATGGATCAGCTTGGTTCAATGCTGTTTCTGATAATAACAATCTGTTGTGTGCGATACATACTAACGCGACAAACAATACTCTAAACAGGGCCTTTTTTGCCATTAGATTCCTTTCTTAACCATTACCACTTTCTAGGCTTTTCAATGCAGCAGATTTATAACTTATACCATTGAGTATAAGTTATAAATCGTTTACGTTATATCGTCAATCTTTCTTATATTAATTCGCTTGTAATTCCCTCAACGGCAAACGCAATAATAACAAGCGATGTTAAAATTCCAATTATTGTTTTTATGTTTTGTTTTGATTTCCATTCTGACTTTAGAGTCAATAATGTGATCATTGATGTTAGGTAAGCAAAAACAATAAATAGTGCAGTGAAACAGAAGAATAATTTAATATTTTTAAGGAAGACAAAGCTTGAAAGAATACATAGGCCGACAAAAAAAACGGATGTTTTTGGATTTAAAATATTTTTAGACACAATGTATTTTGTAGTTTTGTTTTTAAGAAGTTTAGCAAGTGATAAAAGCAATCCACTTGATGACCATATCGTTGAATGAATTGTTCCTAGAACGGCCGATAAAGTTGAAAGATGAATTCCTTCAATAATCCAGTAAGAATTTGGAAATATCTGTGCCAATATTGATGGAATTGGAATGTTTGGATCTGTGAACAAATTCAACGGTGTTGAAGCTATTATTGATACTGTGAATATGAAGTAAATAATGCTTACAAGGATTATTGAATATGTAACAGCCTTGGAAAGATTTTTTTCTGGTTTTGAAATAATTGAAAACAGTGAGGTTGTACACTCAAATCCAAAGAAACCAAAAATAACCGGCTCTATCGCTTGCAAAATATTTACAAAACTAAAATTTGTTTTAGGGATTAAGTTTATGTGGTTGAATTTTGTAAGGCACATTATTGTTGCGGTTATTAACGGGAATACCGTGCAGCCAATAAGAACATATTGTCCAGCCTGAGAGAAAACGACCCCAATTGCGTTAAACAAGGTTAAAATTAATAACGTGCAAAGTCCTAAGTGATAAGGATTTATACCAGGGAAATAGTGGTGTAAGTAAATTCCTGCCATTTGACACAAGAGACCCATTGCAATTAAAAGACCAACAAGGTAAGCTCCGCTAGAAAGCACTCCAATAGCGTGTCCTCCCCATTGTTTTGCATAAACATAAAAAGAGCCTTCTTGTGGATAAAGTTGAGTGAGTCTGGCAAGTGAAAGAGCAATAAACCATACGGAAAAAATTACGAACATGTATGTTATCAAACCTGTTGAGCCTGCGGCCATGGCCAAGCTTGCTGGAACCATAAAGATTCCCGAGCCTATCATAGCATTCATACCAATTATTACCGCAGTTACAACCCCAATTTTATTACTTGTTGCAGACATTTAATTTTTCCTTTTCTAAGTTTAGAAATGTATTTTTTTAGTATATTACTGTTATTGAGCACAACTTTTAAATAGTTTAACAAAATTAATAAACTATTTAGGATGTTTGATTTAAGACAACAAAGATATTTATTTTTTTGATGGGAGGAATTTTTCGGGGGAGCCCCCGAAAAAGAAACCATAAAAGAAAAGATTGTAAGAGATTTGCTGTTCGCTTATTTTGCGTTTCATTTTTTCCTTATTTCCAATTTATTTACTACAATTAAGTGTATTGGAGTTGCAAAAAATATCAAACAAAGTTTAAGGGCTTTTATGCATAAAATGTATGGTGTTTATTATCAAGCGATGGTAACACGTAGTGAATGTGGTTTTTGTGTCGCTATTCTTAGAAGTTTGGGCCATGTTGTTTTTGCGCGAACGTTAGACAAAGAAAAAAGCCTTTTTGAATTTTTTCTTACGGAAGGAACAGAGCCTGAATTTGTTGATGTTGCAAAATGGCTTGAAGAAAATGGGGTTTTGTCTTGTATTAAAAAGATGGATAATCGCTTATCTTTTGCTGGCCAAGAGGTTTGAGATTCTTTTAGGATAAACCAATCGTAATTATATTTTTTTCGCTTGCGTTTTATACGCTCTCTAGTTGGCTGTTTGTAGCGTGTTCTGCGCATGCATTGCCTTTATTCTAGAAAAAATGTAGCATAAAAAAAATATTGTTATGTAACTAAAAAGGGAGCTGTTTTATGAATCGCGTGGTATCAAAGTCATTGATATGTTTATCGTTATCAATTCTTTTTTCGGTAAGTTTGTTAGCTATAACAACACCGTATGATTATAGACAAAATAATTTTGTGTTGCCTGGACATACTGATTATGTGGTTTCTGTAACAGCAAGTCCAGATAATACAAAAGTTGCAACAGCATCAACGGATAAAACAGTGAAAATATGGAGTGCAACAAATGGAGCGTGTATTGCCACTTGTAAGGGACATACAGGTGGCGTTGTTGATGTTAAATGGTCGCCAGATGGAACATATTTAGCAACAGCTTCTAGAGATAAAACAGCTCGCTTGTGGAATGCTTCAACAGGTGCTTTGATGCGGACATGGTCTGGTCATACAAATGCTGTAAATGCAGTTGCATGGAATTCGGCAAG
>Ga0257119_1000521_pt1 | contig 36457 bp, 26 predicted proteins | sample SI112_200mmetaG_FD_190179 | JGI IMG/M metagenome (GOLD analysis project Ga0257119, IMG submission 190179) | Marine microbial communities from Saanich Inlet, British Columbia, Canada - SI112_200m | ecosystem: Environmental > Aquatic > Marine > Inlet | place: Canada: British Columbia | collected... | reverse complement strand
GACCATTTTTTATGCGAAGACGATTATGGGGATTTTTAATTGTATTTTTTTTGGTTTCTTTTTGCCTTTTTTGTTCTGAAGAATCTGCTTTAAAATTGGGTGGCCATTTGCTATCGAAAGATTTTGATCGGGCGCGACGTTTATATCGTGTAAGTGATGAGATCATTTCTTGTGGCGATATTGTTGCGTTTAATGCTGGGTCGAGGTTAAATATACAATTTTTATATGCAAAATTTGTTGGTATTTTCCTTAGAGGCTCTGACCCTCGTCCTATATTTGTTATAGAAATAGAAAATGGAATTCAATATTCTGTTCCAAGGTGTAGTATTGTGAAGATCTAATTTATATAAAATTTAGGGGTAGATATGATGGTAAAAAAAGGATTGGTATTTCTATTTCTTTTTTTAGTAAAAGGCTCTTTTGCTTCGGATTATATTCCTCCCGAGATTGTAAGATTGGCCATTGAGTATTCTCCAGAAAGAGTCGCGGAATATTCTTCTGGTGAGTTTGTGTATGCGATCTTGCCTGATGGCTCTGTTGTTCGAGGAACTTTTATAGAGTTTCGTCCTATTTTGTTTGGTTCCGTTACAGTGAAGATTCTTTCTTCCTGTGGTATAAAGACGGATAATTGGTGTGTTGTGAGAGTTGCAGACAAAGAGTTTATGCTTGATCCCAAATCGGTTGTTTTAGAACGTCTTTTATTTGATGACTAGACTTTGTCTAACAGGTTTTCTGTATGTTGTATTATTTCATCTAAAGAATTTTCTGTTTTTGCGGTTGGCTTTTTTCTGAGGTATTTTGCAAGTGCAATGTTTGTCTTGAGGGCTTGTTGCTTGAGAGCCTTTTTGATTGATGACTCTTTTAATACTGACGCCACAGCTCCAATTGGTCCCATAAAAATATTTGTTTTTGATGTTTTAGTGACAAACTTTTGGTGTTCTTGACGTATGCTCTCCATGTCTCTTTCTAGAAGAGTCATATCTTTATAAAATGGAGACTTTTCTGTCGATCCAAAATCTGACTCTATCATTTCGATTAGTTTGTCATATTGTTTTTGTAGTATCTGTAGATAGTCAATTATAGAATCGGAAAAGTTGTCATCAGATTGTGTTTCGTTTTGTGATGTGGGTGAACTTTGAGTTTTATCTTGAGAATATGAAAAATAAAAATCACCTTTTTGTGAAGCCAAACTTCTAACTAAAAAGGCCAGGATGAAGACAAAAACTGTATCCCTTATAACATTTTTTATTTTAAACATAACCAAAAAACCTCCTACCGCTTCATAAATATTATCAATTTTAATTGTACGCCCATTATCATTAATCGTCAAAACAAAGATTATTTATGTGCTGCTTTTGCAACAATTCTCTCGCCAAACAATTCATTTTCTGGTACAAATAATAATAACATTTTTATGTTGATAAATTTTGCGCCTGTAGCTCAATTGGATAGAGCGCCGGACTTCGAATCCGTAGGTTGCAGGTTCAAGTCCTGCCGGGCGCGCCATATTTTTCAGCTTAAAATGTTTAGATGTAATTGAATTAAGATTTGCGCCCGTAGCTCAGTTGGATAGAGCGACAGATTCCTAATCTGTAGGTCACAGGTTCAATTCCTGTCGGGCGTATTTTTAAGACCTCGTTTTGCGGGGTTTTTTGTTTACAAACAGAATAAAAAATGCTAACTTAAACAATAGCTTTAAAGTTTAAACGTGGAGGTTAAAAACTTATGAAGAAGTTTATTGTTTTATTCTTTTCTTTTCTTATTTCAACTATTGCATATTCAGCTGATTCTGGTTTGCGCTATGTGCGTACTGCACAGGAATTAGACATTGGCCATTTTGTTACTTTTTGTGACAAAGATGGGACTTTTATGGCTGGTAGAGTAAGTGGCATTGTGGTTCACGCTGCTGTTTTTGCTGTACATTCTACAAAAGATTATATGATAACAGATTGCGAACAAGCTTATGGCTTACTGGAAACAACAAAAGATTTTTTAAGGGGTGGCAAAAGCGTAATTATCGTTTCCAAGGCAAGTGAAGCTCGGCGTTAAATATCAAAATATAAAAGGTTTTGTTTGTCTTAATAATTTTAGTTGAGCAAGATCGATAAAATTGATAAAGTGTCGAAACGATTTTTTAATATTGAATGAATAATTTTGTGAGGTATATCATGATTAGAAACAAAAGAAATATATTATTTTTACTATCAGCAATGCTGATGAGTACCATGTCTACAATGGTTTTCACTATGGACGAGGATGACAAAGTAGCAATAGGTGGTGCTGGTACAGGTCTGTCTACGGTTGAACTGCTTCCAGGAGTTGTTCTCAATATAGTCGGTGGAGGAATAGTTGGTGCCGGTCTAAGTCCTTTAGCCGCTGTGCCAGCTCCAACAGGCGCAGGTTCTGGAACAGTAGAAGCCTTTGCTGGCGGTTCCGGGGGAGAAGAAGATGCTTCTTCAGCTCCAATGGCCGCAAGGAGATTTGGAAAAAGACGTTCTAATTCACATGGTGATCTTGAGCGGTTAGTAACATCTGGAGTGGTTTCTCCAGGATTAAAACTTGAGCCTTTGGCAAGAGCTAAACCAAAAAAGGGTTCTTGGTGGAAGAGTGCGTTGCGTTGGGTTGTTCCTGTTGTTGTTGTAGCTGTTCCGGCAGTTTTGGCTTGTAGAAAAGTTGGTGAAGATCAGGCTTGGATTAAGTGTTTTGGTAGAACTGTTCCTGCAGGTATTGCTGTATTAGGTGCCGGTGTAGTTGGTAAAACATGGTGGAACAAGTGGAGGCTAAAACAAATAGAAAATGGATTAAACGAGGCTCCGTGGTTTAGTGATTCATACTTAAGAGATGCAAAACTAATGAACTGGAAGGCTCGTGTTGCAAGTGGAGACGGTGCGGACGTTACAACTCCTGCATGGGTTATAGCAAATTGGCGAGATGTTGTTGGCGAACTTTCAGCAAGTCTTACCGGTGGAAAATTTTTTGATATTGACTCATTTGAAGAGCATGACGGAAGAATAAAAGATCTTTGGTGGAGATTACAAGAATTGGCAAATGATGAGGTCAATTACCTTAAATCGGTTTTAACAGAGCTTTCAAGTATGACCAATGTTGATGAGGTTTTAAGGCCGTTAAAAAGAATTAGGCTGTCATCTATGGATTCTGATTTTTTAAGGGATAGAATGGACCGGGTTGTTCTTGCTAAAAGAAGTGCGCAAGCAAAATCTTGTGCAACAACAAGGACTGTTAACTTTAGACATGATGGAAGAACAGAGTTTGTTTCTGGTTGGAGATCAAAACGCCCAGGAATGGGAACCGATGTTCGCGTGTTTGGTGTTAACTTCAATTGGGCAACAGAACTTTATGTAGAAGTTTTAAAAAGATATTTTTATGTACAAGCCCTACAGAGCTGTATTTCTGCGCATTACCAATCTATTTTGGGTGAAGTTAGAATTCATGCTGGAGTTGGTCCTGATGAGTTTGAACGTAGAAGAGGTGCTCGCGCAGCAACAATGGTGCCTCTTGGAGCACATAGAGGCGGCGAAGGAAAGAGGGGCGAATAAGTTAAGCAAGATTAGTATTCGTGTTTTAAGCAGGGTCAGCAATGGCCCTGCTTTTTTATGGGTGTTATACTAATTTTTGTATTGGATAACCTTTTTTAGAAGGATAAAAAAATGATTGCTGTTTTGACGAATAATTTGCTTTGGACTAATGGACTGGGAATAGTTATAGCTTCTATAGTTTTGTTTTTGTTTGGCATGGCCAAGTGGAAATTTTTTGCTTATTTTGGTTTGTTCCTTTTTTTGTTTTCATTATATTTTTTCAGAAATCCTGTGCGAGAATGTTTGCAAGCAAAAAACAATCCTACAATTTTAGTTTGTCCCGCAGATGGAAAAGTTGTTGATATACAAAAGAATGCATCAGATTTACCAGAAGGGTATGTACAAAAAGTTTCTATATTTTTATCCGTTTTTGATGTTCATGTAAACAGAACTCCAATAACCGGTGTTGTAAAACAAGTTGTGTACAAAGCGGGTAAATTTATGATGGCTTTTTTACCAAAAAGTTCTGAGCTTAATGAGCGCAATGACATTGTGATTGAAGATAAATATGGCCGAAATATTCTTGTAAGACAAATCGCCGGTACAATTGCCCGCAAAATATGTTGCTGGACTCAAAAAGGGCAGTTGCTAAGAAGCGGTGACATTTATGGAATGATAAAGTTTGGTTCTCGTGTTGATATTCTTTTGCCAAAAAATGTTGATATACAAGTAAGCAAAAACCAGCAAGTATATGGTGGGCAAACGGTTCTGGGTAAATTTGTTTTGGACAGCTTGAACAGTGTAGAAGAAGAAAAAAATGAGGCATAATAAAAAAACGAGTCTTGTTAAGTGGATTCCATTTTTTTTTACATTTGGGAACGCATTTTTTGGTCTTCTTTCAATTATGTACGCGCTTGATGGCAATGTTGTTCCCGCTGCGTATTGTATTTTTTTTGCGGCTGTTATGGATGGGTTTGATGGTAGGCTAGCAAGAATATTTGGAGTTTCTAGCTTGCTGGGTGTTGAGCTTGATTCGTTGTGTGATGCCATTTCATTTTGCTTGGCTCCGGCCATTTTGTTGTACAGTTCTTTTATGCATGACGGTGGTATTACCGGAATTATTGTTTTAGCTTTTTACTTGTGTGCAAGTCTTTTTAGATTAGCAAAATTCAATCTTGAACCAGAAAAACAGGGCCAGTCTTTCTCGGGGTTGCCTACAACTATAGGAGCCTTTTTTCTTGCTACTTTGGTTTTGTATCACGACAGAGTTTTGGAATCTCCATTAAGATTTTTGGTTAAGGGAAAAAGCATAATAGCCGTTGTTGTTTTTATAGCGGTTTTAATGATTTCTTCTTTACCGTTTCCTGCTTTTAAAAAAGTTCCAGTATTATTTTCTCGCTTGGCTGCAAAGTTGACAATAGGCTTGGCTCTTGCTTTGTTTGCATTAAAACAGGGAATCCCGCTTTTATTTATGGTACTTGTGTTGTATATTAGCGCCGGGATTGCAACTGGAATTTATTTGTATTCCAGTAATTTTTTAAAGTCTAGAAAATAACTAGAGCTCTAGTTATCCCAGCAACTTGATAATTTTAGTATTACAACTTGGCCAAATTGTTTGGTGCTTCCATCTCTTCTTTTTACCAAAATAGGTTTTTCGCTTGTATGGTACTCAAGAAGTTGTTCGTATGTTGAAACTTGTGCAAATAAATCTGATAAATCTGACTCATCTACAAAACCAAATCCAGGATCGTATCCTCTTGCACATACAACTTTGTTATTTTCAACAGAGCTTATTGCGCATATATACCTTGGCAACCAAATTATATCTCCCTTTTCTACAGCTTCGTTTTCTTTTAGTGGTCTAAGGTGCTTGCGACAAGTTGTAGAGTTTTTGCAAAAATATGGAATTCCACATATTTGTGCTGCACGTAATATGAGCCCAGATGAATCAAGGCCGGAATAAGGAATGCTGTTTTCTTCTCTTTCGTATGCTTTTATTTGTATTGCGCTTGTTGCATTGAATTTTGTTATGTTGAAATTTTCAGGGATACAAAAATCTCTTATGCTGCAGCCGCCCCATACAAAAGGAATCTTCTCTTTAATATCTTTGTATGTCCAAACTTTAAGAAGTTCAACAAACATTTTAATTTTTTCTTCTGTTGTTTTTAAAATATTTGGAGCTATACAAATTGATGAAGGCAATGTGATTATTTTCTCTCTATTGTCGTTTGAATCATAGACGTAAACAAACCAGTAATTTTGGCTTGTTTGTTTTTTTGTGTAAATAAATCGTGTTCCAGCCGAGTAAGTTTTTTGCGTGACTGGGTCATATATTGGTAGCAAAAGAGCAACTGTTTGCCTGTGTGTTGTTTCATCGTAAGGATTTTTTGTATCTATTGATTTTGGAAAATGTGAGTTTTTAAAATCCTCGGCAGTCAGAAATTTAAGATGCTTTTTAGGAATCCAATAACTTTTCGTTGAAACATGAGGATTGTTACAAGAAATTGCGGGGTACAGTGATGAAATTTCTATCAAGACTTCTTGTTCTTGTTCTTTTACAACTGTGACAGTTTCATTAAAAAGTAGTTGGTGTACGCGGCGGCACAAAGATATTTCTCCTACTGAGGCGATAGCAAGAGCATCATAAACTGAGGCGATATCTTTTTCTTTGTATGTTCTTTGTAGTGGTCGCAAAGACAAGTTGGCAATTGGAGATATTACTACGGCTTGTTGTTGTGCACTAACCTTAATAAAGAAAATTGTAGCTAAAAATAAAAAAGATAAGACCTTCCTGTTCACTGTGAGCTCCTTTATTTAAAAATCTCTGAATAAAAACCATCACTATACTTTACCATTTTTGTTAGAAGGGACAAGTTGTTTGAACAATATTTTTATACACAAACGTTAAAAAATATTATTCAAAAATACTCGTTTTCATTCCAATTTCTTCTGGTAGATATTAAATCGAGGCCTTTTCCACCGCTTAAAATATTTTTTATTAGTAAATATTGCTAACGAATAGAATAAAAAAGTATACTAATGTTGAAAAGGATGAGTGTGTAAACATCACATTAGGGGGAGGAGTTATGAAGGTACGTAATGTTTTAATCGGTTGTCTTGTCCTGGCTTTTAACGGAATTTGTATTACAAATGATATTGAAGATTGGACGTGGCTATATAAAAAACATATTACAAGCTATGAACGTGGTCATTATCGTAATGAGATTGCGTTTTCCAGGGAAGGTGTTCCAAAGTTTTCTCAACTTGTTTTATCTTGGAATGCGTTTAGGCCAGAAAGTGGTCACTACTCTTTTTGGGCGCAGGTCAGAAATGCGCACACAAAAAGATGGGGTTCCCCACATAAGGTAATAGAGTGGGGTAATGGTATTCAGAAGTCTTATTATTCAAAGGGTGATTTGAGTAAAGGTTGTTATGTTAGGGTAGAGTTGCCTAAAAAAGAACTGGGTGATGGTTTTAAAATTAAGGTTAAAACCCATAATGGAGCAGATTATTCTGGCCTTGAGATGTTATCAGCATGTATTTCTAATTTGAGAAATTTTGCGATAGAAAAGATCAGCAGAATTGCGTCTTTGCCAAGTGTAAGAGTGGCTGGTGTTCCACAGTCTTCACAGATGCTTCTTAATCACGAACGGGCAGCACATCTTTGTTCGCCAACTTCTATGAGTATGTTGGTTGGTTACTTGAAAAAAGAGGAAATTGATCCCGTTGCTTTTGCAGCTCAGTCTTATGACCAAGGGTTAGATGCTTATGGAAGTTGGCCATTTAACACGGCGGCTGCATTTGAGCAATGTGACGGTAAGGTTAATTTTTATGTAAAACGGCTTCCATCTTTTACGCATCTATATAATTACCTAAGACAGGATATTCCAGTTGTTGTTAGTGTAAGGGGAAGGCTAAATGGTGCGCCAAAGCCATACAACAACGGGCACTTGATGGTTGTTGTTGGTTGGGATGGCCAAAAGAACTCTGTTATTGTACATGACCCTGCTGTTAAGGGAGATGGTAACATTGTAAAAGAGTATGACGCTGCTGGCTTTACAAGGGCGTGGGCAAGTTCCAACAACTTGGCCTATGTCGCACAGCCCAGATTTGTATAAAGTTGTTATTGATAGAATTTGAGCATGTATTGAAAATTATGCCGTCAAAGTTATTGACAATTTGTCTTTAGCTTTGATAGCGTAATTATAGAAAAAGGGGAACAAAAAAGGGAGCTGAAACTATTTCTAGGGGGGAGTAGTAATGAACAAAAAGTCCATTCTTTTAACTATATTATCCTGTAATTTATTATTTTCATTTTTTACCGCAAGTCATGGTGCAAAGTTTCATGCACAATTTAAGAAAATGAAAAAAAAGCCATTCCGGTCTTATCACTCTTTTGTGACAAAGCCAGAGTGTTTTTTGGTGGCAATTCAAAGTGCGCTTGATTATATGAAAGAGTATACTTACAAGGGAAGGCCTAAGCGTAGTAGGCGTAAGATTTTGCACGGTGGAAAGGTCTTTGATAAAAGGGATAACGTTTCTCTAAAACGTGTTCGAGACACGCTAAAGTTTTTAAAGGCCACGATTGAAAAAGATAGAATGCAAATACGAAAAGGTTTAAGAACTGGATATCGAATAAACGATCAAAAATTTTTACATAAACATTTTGATATCATAGATTGGCAGAGTAGTTCAAAGGATGCGAAAAAATATAAAGACAAAGTTGAAGATGGAGCAGAAAGATTAACAAAGTATTTAGTTTATGAGCTTCCTGGTAAATATCGCAAGAAAGGCAAATATAAATACCCTTTGTATGCGATGCCAGAAGACGAAGAAGGAATGTCAGAAAAAGAGGTTAACAAAAACAAACATAAACTAATTAGATTTAAATATTCCAAACAAGAAATTATTAACGAGGGTGCCCTAGAAAACAACCCATTAGTTGAGCCTTTGGTTTGGCTAACAAAAGAGGGGGTTCGACAGGCTTCAATACAAGGATCAATTATTGCAATAATGCCCGACGGAAAACGCAGAGCATTTAATATTATAAGAAGCAATGAGATGGTTTACGACAGATCATTTAAAAACGAGAAAAAACAGAGACAGTATTGGTTCTTTAAGGAGATAAAGAATGGAATACGCGATGGTCGTTGTAAAGGCAAAACGTGTGCAGTTTGTTCTCATATGCAGGTTCCACACAAGGTTGCGTATGTTCCAGAGGTTACAGTGGCTGGAGATCTTAAGAACTTGGGGCTTGGAAAAATTGTTGCTCTTCGTTACAAGAATAAAAGATCCAAAAAAGATGAAGTCCGTCTTTGTATGCTTTCAGACACTGGTGGTGCATTTAAAAATAATTTGTATCAGCTTGATTTGTTTTCCGGTTTTTTCAATAAGAGTAGAACATTTTGGAATTATGTTCACAAGTATCCGGAACAAGTTGATGCGTATTTCCTACTAAAAAAATAAATTTTATACATACCTATTCTACAGAAGGTTGCTTAGCGGCGACCTTTCTGTTTTGTCTAGTTTTTTATGAGAATCATTGCTCTTTTTTTCTTCTAAGAATATCGTTAAACTTATCGTCGAACGTATAAAATTTTTTCTTGTAGGGGGATAAATAATGAGCAAGTCTCGAAAGAAGTTGTATCATTTTATTTTAGAGAAAGAGTTCTTGTGTTAGAACGAGTTTGGCAAGACTTTTTACAGATTGCACGAGAGGAAGAAGGCAGTAGAGTCGTTGAGACATGGCTCAAAGCTGTTACGCTTGAGCGGTGGGATTCTTTGGAACAAAAGGTTGTTCTATTGGCTCCTAACGTTTTTGTTAAAGACTGGTTACATGCACATTACATTCGTTTGTTTGAGGTGCACTTGTCTCGTCTTCTAAATGTGTCTTCTTTAACGGTGTCTGTCGAATCACAAAAAAAGGAACCAGAAAAAAAAAGCACGGGGCTGAACATTGTTCCAGCTCGGCAGGTTTCGTATCATCCGGCTCGCAAAGTTTTAAAACCGTTAAAAAAGCGTGACAGAAGTCCTGTAACATTAAATGCGAATTATAAGTTTTCGACATTTGTGGTTGGCCCAAGCAATTCTCTTGCTTATGCTGCAGCACAGGCTATTACAGAAAAGCCTGGTGTGTTGTACAATCCATTTTTTATTTACAGTAGCTCTGGTCTTGGTAAAACGCATCTTTTGCATGCTATTGGAAATCAAGTTAAACAACACAATCCGGAACGTGTTGTTGTGTACCAATCGGCAGATCGATTTGTAAATGAATTTATAAATGCTATTCGTTTTAACAAGGTTCATAAATTCAAGGAAAAATATTTAGAAATCGACATCCTGCTTATAGATGATATTCAATTCATTTCGAACAAAGAGCAGACTCAGGAAGCCTTTTTTCATATTTTTAACTCTCTCTATGAGGCTGGTAAACAGATTGTGTTTTCAAGCGATACGTTTCCTCGGAATATTTCTGGCCTGGCTGAACGAATTTGTTCCAGGTTAGAGTGGGGACTTGTCGCAGATATGCAAATTCCTTCTTTGGAGACAAGGATTGCAATATTGAAGAAAAAGGCGGAAGCTAATAGAGAGGCTTTGAGTGATGATGTTGCCCATTTTATTTCCTCTAGAGCTTTGTCAAATATTCGTGAGCTCGAAGGATCTTTGATAAGGGTTATGGCCTTTGCTTCTTTAACAAAACAGCCGATGAGTGTTGAGCTTGCAAAAAAAGTTCTTGTGCAATCTCATCATTCAGATTCTGTTGAGGTTGACTTTGAGCGTGTTGTGCGTGTTATTTCAATGAATTATTCTTATTCGTTAACAGACTTAAGGTCAAAAAGCCGAAATAAGGAGTTAACGTTTGTTCGACAGGTTTCGATGTATCTTATGAAGAAGCTAACTAAAAAATCTTTGCAAGAAATAGGTCTTTATTTGCAGAGAAAAAATCATTCGACTGTGTTGCACGCATACGACAAAATAGAGGACGAGGCTCAGAGTGATGAAAAATTTAAATTAAAGCTGCAGAGAATGGAGCGTAAAATTATGGAACAATCGTGCTTTATATAAAAAAAGGTCTAGCTCTTGTGCTTCTTTTATTTATTTTTAATTGTTTAGCTGATGATGATAACCCCAAGTTTGATTTTTTAAGAGATGATTTTGAACAATTTATCGAACGTTTTTGTGACAAAAAAGAACTACAGAATTTTTGTGGTTTCTATAACAATTTGCTTGAAAAAATATCAACATTAAAGATTCGCAAAAGAAAAATGTTTTATCATAAAGTCAAAGCTGAGGCCTTTTGTGGCTTGGAGATTAAACACAGAAGGTTGTATTTGCTAATTAAAGACTTTGCACAAAACACCGGTTCAACAACAACCTTGGGTTTAGTTCATACTTTTCTAATTAGATATGGAATGTATGAGCTATTTCTTAAAGAAAAAGTGTCGCACCATAAAAATGTTTGGTTTAAAGTAAAATCATATTTTTATGGTGTGCGCAATACTGTTCGTCGCAATGTTCGCTCATTCAAGGGTTTTATCTCTGGTCGTTTTCAACTCAATTAATTGCTCAATTGTTTCTATGATATTTATTATTGGATGTGTCCAATCTCCTATGGTTGATTGTCTGAAAAGAATTGTATTTTGGTACCAAGGAGAGGTTCTTCGTTCATCTGCAAACCATCTCCAGTCTGCAGAGGAGGGCAAAAGGACCCATGTTGGAACGCCTAGCGCTCCTGCCATGTGAGCAATTGATGTATCAATTGTTATTATGATGTCGAGATTCGCTATTATTTCTACTGTGTCAATGTAAGGTTTATCCTCGGTTGGCAGTTTTTTAACAACAAAACCATCTACCCCTGTCTCTAAGTCTTTTTCGCTAATTGTTGAATCGAGACAATACAAACTTATGCCGTCAATGTTTTTTAGTGGTGCAAAAATTTCTAAAGGAAATGATCTTTTTTTAGTAAAGAAGTGTTGTTCCGGACTTGGGTAGCTTGCTCCTTTCCAGCATAGACCGATTTTTATATTTTGGTCGTTCTTGAAGAATTCTTTCCATTTAAAAAAAGCGGTTTTGTCTGGATAAATATATGATTTGGCTTTTGGTATATCGTCTACGGTTGTTCCAAAGTGTTTCATCAAACTCATTAGTCTGACTTTATAATCTGCATGTGGCGTGGGTTCGTCTATTGTTGTAATTTCTTCTATATACGGACATGCCTTTGACAAGATCTCTTTAAGGCGCGGATTGTGGAGCCTTAAGATAACTTTGGCACCTTTAGCTTTGGCTTTTAGGGCATAGCGGGCTCCAAATTGTACAATGTCGCCAAAGCCCATTTCTGTGTATATAAGAAGCGTTTGTCCTTCGAGGCTCTCTCCGTTCCAATCTGGAATGTTAAGGTTGTCGTCTTTAATAGGGTAAAGTTTTTTTCTCCATTCGTATTCTTCAAAGCCTTTTTTGTATTCTCCTGTTGCAAGGTATGCTTGTGCGAGACTGTAGTGAAGATTTGCATTGTCGGGAATGAATGATTTTAAGTTTTCGAATATTGCAATTGCGTCGCTAACGTTATTTTTTTCTACGCATATATCGCCAATTTTGATCAGAGACTCATAGTGTGTTGGGTTTAGGAAAAGAATTCCGTTGAAAACCTGTTTAGCTTCTTCAAATTGTCCATTTAAGAAAAGGGCGTTTCCGTATTCAAATTTAAGATGTGTACTTTCGGGGCTCAATTCAATTGCTCTTTTATATTTGGCTAAAGATAAATCAAGCTGATTTTTTGAAAAAAGGGCGCGAGCATTTTTTTCAAAAGTAAAATTGCCCAAGCAGTTAAGTGAGACTAATAAAAATATGGCCAAAAAATGAGATGTAAAAATTTTTTTACCAAAACAAGACGTCACAAGTTTCTCCTAATTGTTTTTTAATAGATATTTTTTCCAGATAAGAATATGTTCGTATCCTATTATGTCAACAAAAAAGCAATAAAATATATTCTTTTTTTTAAGGGCTTTGTTCTGAGCAAGAAGATGTATAGAGATAACTTTTGTTTTTATTTATTAAATTTTAAGTTGATTTTTTTTCAATTCCTTTGTTAGAATTCAGGAAAGTAAAAAAAAGTGTGTGGTGATATTATACACATGAACAATATGAAAAAAATATTATGAAGGGACGAATAAAATGAAACCTAAGAACAAGAATCACCATACAAAGCTATTAAAATGCTTGTGTGATTTACCAAAAAGAATTGTGTCCTTACAGGATAAGGATCATGCGCCTGAGTTTATTCTTCACGGTTTGTGCAATGAAGACTGCTTTAATGTTTTGCGAGCAGCCTTTTTTATTGATAATCCAGATTTTAATGTTTTTAGAGGTGTTGCTGGTTTTTGCAAGGCAGAGCCTCACGCAGAATCCCATCACATGTGGGAGGACCCCATCGCATTTACAAATTATATGGGTCGCTCTGCATTCAACAAATTGGTCAGAGATTTTGCCCGTGAAAGTATAAAGCCAGGGGCAGAAAAAGAGTTACAGGCTTTTTTGTTGAAGAATCTTGGTTTTGAAAAGCCACAAATGCACTTGTGGCCATTAAAACACGAAAACAAAGGTGTGTTGGTATTTGAACATGAAGAAGACCTTGATTGGGAAGAAGAACATTTTATAAATAGTCTTCACCTTTTGAGTCTTTGTCCTGTTTCTTAGTTTTAAATTATCTGCACCAAGCAATACCTGGTAATGGCAAGTGGGATAGGAAGGCTATTGCAGATCCTCCGCCTGTTGACAGAAAGTTTACGTTTTGTTCAAGGTCTAGTTGTTGCACCATTGCTACAGAGTCTCCTCCGCCAACCATTGAATAAGTATTAGATTTTTTTATAATCCCAAGAATTTTTTTAGTTCCAATTAATGTTTCTGGTCTATTCAGAAATCCTGGAAGACCGTTCACAAATAGAGCTTTTGTTTTTTGTAGAGCAGACTCAAATAATTCTATTGTTTTTGGTCCAACTGTTATTCCTACAAGGTCTGGGCCAAACTCGTCGTAGTTGATTGTAGATAGTTTTCCTTGCATAGATTTGTAGGCGACAACATAATCTTTGGGTAGAAAAATATTAGTTTTGCCTTTTGCTTTCTCCAAAATTTCCAATGCTTTTTTTGTTGAGTGCTTGTCTATTAGAGAAGATCCTACCGATTGTCCAAGAGCATGCATGAATGTAAATGACAATGGCGGGCAAATAAGAATGTTTTTTGCCTTTTTCAAAAAGTGTTCTATAAGGGGGAGTTTGTCAGAAACTTTTACCCCGCCAAGAATCAATGAAAATGTTTCCTTAGGTTGTTTTTTTAAGTTTTCAAAGGCCGCGATCTCTTTTTCCATTAATGGGCCAAGAGCCCTTGTTTTCTGTGAAAAAAGACGTGGAAGCAGGGTGATAGATGTATTTTTCCTGTGTATTAGCCCAAAAGCTTCGTTCACATAACAATCGGCAAGGTTTGACAGTGTTTGGGCAAAAACTTGATCGTCAGTTCCTTCTCCAGGGAAAAAACGGAGGTTTTCAAGTATCATAACTTCGTCGAAGTTTTTGCTACTATCTTTCTGGGCCTTGCCAAGGTTTGCCTCAAATCTAACTTTATAACCGTTAGCGGCCAGCCATGATGCTATGGTGGCCGTAGACAATCCGCTTATTGGTGCGCTTGGGCGTCCCATATGTGTCGCTAAAATTACTTTTCCGCCTTTTTTTAATATGGTGTCAATTGTTGGTAAAATTGCTTGAATTCTAAATGGATTTTCTATTTTTTCTTCTTCCAACGGGACGTTTAAGTCTGCTCTTACAAAAATGCGCTTATTTTTTACATCCAATTGTGAAAATGGCGTGCATTTCATAAAAATCCTTATCTTTCGAAGCTTAGAATACGGGCAATATTAAGTTTTTTAATTTTCTGTACAGGGATTAGTGATGCGATCAAGCCTAGTATGATTACTGAGATAAACACGAGTGCAAAAATGTGCCATTCTACAACTACTGGCAAATGTGTTACGTAATAAATGTCTGGTAAAGATATGAACGGATATTTTTTCAAAATTATACATGCAACAAGGGCTGCAATAATTCCAAAAGCTCCAGAGAGTGCTGTTATAACAAGTCCAATTAGGAGGAAAATAATGAAAATATCTTTTTGTGATATTCCCATTGATTGTAAAATTGATATGTCACATTGTTTATGCGTAATCAACATGAACAGGAGGGAAATTATGTTCATACTTGCAACAAGCGTGATGAGAAGTAGGATGAAAAACATTGCGTATTTTTCTAGCTTAAGAGCTGAGACAAGAGCAGGATAAAGGCTTTTCCACGAATATGTATCAATTCCGAACCTATTTTTTATATTTTTAATGGTTTGTGTTTCGTCAACATGTGGGTAAAGCTTCATTTCAATTGTGTTTACTTGAGACTCTTGAAATATTTTCTTTAACAAGCTTAACGAACACAGAATTGTCGCGCTGTCGTATTCTTCAATTCCTGTTTTAAAAATTCCACCAACAGTTACATGTTTTTTATCAAGCTGTATTGTTTTGCTGCTATGTGTTTGTTCCGTTGCAAAAAAAATATCAAATGTTGAACCACATTTGAGCTTGTTTTGTTCTGCTAGTTTTTCTCCAATAATAACGCAATCATTTTTTAGCATTGTTTCAAGTTGTGTACTACTTTTTGGTTGAATGATTTTCTTTGAAAATACCGTGACGGAAGGTTCTTTCTTTGGGTCTATGCCCTTTAGTATTACAGCAGTTGGTTTATCACCTTGTTCATCTTGGATAATTATATGTTGTGTGGAGCAGGGGTTGTGGGCAGCAACAATGCCGGAATATTCTTTCGATAGAACATTTGATATTTTTTCATAATCTAGATCTTGTCCTTCCGCGCCCATAATTATTTGTGCATTTATTCCTTGAAGTTTTTCGTGTGTGGCCTTTTCAAATCCATACATTATTGAGAAAATTAGAGCTAAGGAAAAAGTCCCTATGGCAATCCCTGCGAAGCATATTTTTATCATTGTGTTAACCGTATTTTCCTTTTTTGTTCCACGCAAATATCTATAGGCAAAAAGGAAGAGATGAGAAGTTTTCACATTATTTCCTTGTACACTTTTTCTGTTTTTATTAAGATATGCTGATAATAGCTAAGATAAATGTAGTTGTAAATTAAGAGGATCAAAGATGAGGTTGTTAGCGCAATATTCTTTAATTTGTTTCATTTTGTTTTCTGTGACATCGTGTGTTCGCATTAAAAAGTGGACAAAAAAAACATTTCCACAAGCAACTGAGCTAAACGATTACCAATCACAGATTAAAAAATACAGGGGAACGGTAAAGTTGTACGAGTTCTTCCAAACTAAAGCACAATTTGATGTGATTTGGTTGTCTGACGACGTTCGTGAGGCTTACTCAGAAATGCACTGTCGTAAGCATGGGAAGACGGGGGAAGATGAAGGAAATGTATTAAAGAGGCAGCTTGAACGGAATAATTTTTATATATCATTTTATGTTTTGTGTTTAAGAAATTCTACAATAGGAAAAAAGAAGTCTAAATGGTCAGTATATCTTGATGTTGATGGTAAGAAGACTACAGTTAAGGATGTTGAACAAGTTGATCTTCCACCTGAATATCAAGAGCTTTTTGGTAAGAAATTTAACAAATTCAAGACTCCCGTTTTGGTGAAATTTAATATTTCTGATCGTGATGGTAATTTTGTCCTTAATCCTAATTCTAAGAATCTTAAGCTTGTATTTAATTCTCCTGGCCTTGAGGGTTCGATTGAATGGGAGCTAGATCGCGAAGGAAGGGTGGTAAAAAGATCCATCAATAAAAAATAATGATAGCGGGAGAGTCTGTAATAAAAGCAGAAGGAAATAAAATGAACATAGCTATAGGAACTGATCACAGGGGTTTTTCTTTAAAACAGAATCTTGTTCAACTGCTACGGGTTCCTAAGGTTGATCTTGAATGGACTGATGTTGGTTGTTTTTCTCAAGATTGTTGTGACTACCCACAGTTTGCAAGATTAGTGTGCGAAAAAGTTTTAAATGGTAAAGTAGACTGCGGAGTTTTGCTGTGCAGTACAGGAATAGGCATGTCTATAGCAGCAAATAGATTTAATGGAATTTATGCGGCGCTGTGTTGGAATACAAGAATTGCCAGGCTTGCCAAGGAGCATGACAATGCGAATGTAATTGTTTTGCCATCAGATTTTGTTTCGTTTGGAGAGGTTCAAGAAATAATAAAAGAGTGGTTGTCGGCTGAGTTTAAAGAGGGTCAATATAAAAAAAGGTTAGAAATCTTGGACTCTTTCAAATAGGCGTACGATATGTTTCTTGTTGTTTTTGTGATGGTTCCAAAAAAGGATGCACATATATTGGCCAACATTTTACTTGATAGCAAAGTTTGTGATGGTTGAGAGAAACCCTAAGTTAATAAAAAAGCCTCCTAAATTTAGGAGGCTTTTTTATTATTATTTTATGTTTTTTCTATAATGCAACCTTAGGGCTTTTTTCCATTATAGTCCTGACATCGCTTCCTTTTAGTGTATATTTTTTCTCAAGTTCTTTGGCGATTGCTCTGATGCTTGGTTCGTATTGTTTGACGAGCTCTTCAGCTTCTTTTTCCCATTGTTTGTAATATTCCCAAGCCTTTGCATTAAATGCGATTTTTTGTTCTTTTGAGAAGTTCGCCATTTCTATTCCCTCTGTTGCAAAGCCTTGTGCGATTTTGTACGCGTCTTCTTTCTGCTCCAGGTTATAAGTGCTGCCTGTGCCGACAAGAAGTTTTTGTGTTAATGCGCCAGCTAGGAATCGCTTAGCTTTTTTTACAGCCTCTGCTCCTGTGCCTATTCCACAGTGGTCTTCCCCGTGTTCGATGAATATTTTTCCATATTCAATCCCAAGGTCACCGCTATCTTTACGTTTTGGGTTAGATCCAAAAATTCCACTAATAGTTACCCTAGTTAAATCTCCTTCTGCATCAAGAGCTGTATGAACAACTGCTTGTGCAGCTAGGCACGCTGCAATGATTGAAATTTCGTGCTGAGGAATTGTTGGTTTTCTTGTTATGATATACCGTATTTTTTGATCAAAGGTGTAATCAAAAAGTTCCTGTGTAATTGGAATACCTCTTCCTTTTGCTTTAATAAGAACTTTATTAACGTAGGCATTAATTTTTCCAAAAGAAAATTTGACTGTATCGTTAGCAAGTGAATCGAGATCAAATTCTTCTGGGTTAAGGTTTCTAAGACTTAGTGCCTTTTCAAAGAATTCTTTTCGTTCTTCGAATGATGGTTTGTAGAATCGCAGTGTTTTTGTAAGACGGTCTTTTTGTCTTAGTGTTACATCTATTGAGCTTGGTTTATTTGTGCTTGCGATAACAATAATTTGTTTTTTGCGTTCTCTGTCAATTGTTTTTTCAACTTCATCAAAAAGCTTCGCTGTTAGGTCGTTTTTTCCGGCTAAGCCTAGCAACTCGATTTCTCTAATAAACAATACACACGGCGCGTATTTTCGTGCGTCGTGGAATATTTTTTCCAATCCGTTATCGCGTAAAATTTCAGAAGCGTGAACTTCCATAAGCCTGAAGTTACCTTTTTGCCCTACGCTTTCTAGGTATTCGTTAATTTCCCCTGTTACGCAATGAGCAAAGAATCCTTTGCTGCTGTTAGTCGGGCCCGCAAAAATGTAGCCCCTTGGAATTGGTAATCCTGCTCGTACAAAGAAGTCTGGATTTTTTAAGAACTTTTTAACTTTGCTGTATTCTGCTTTCCAGAATGAGTAGCCTACAAGGTGTTTGAACGAAAAGATTGGTTTTATTGCTCTGGAAACAGGCATTAGATAGTGCCCACCCTTTAGGTACTTGTATGCCATCGCAATTTTTTCCAAAGTCCAGTTGAACATGTCTTTTACGTCTTCCCCAACCTGCGTTGCTGCCATTGCTGTTAGGCCGGTTGATTTAGCAAGAGCAAGTTTTGGTGCATCTTTGAAGAACTCTCCAAGATCAATGTTTATTTTTTTTGAACCAAGTACTTGTTTTTTTGCTTTGATTGCAATATCTTTTCCCCAATTTGCAACTTCAACGATGTCAGATTGAAATAGAGAGTTTGTAAGATATGCTGCAAGTCCCCACTCAAAAGTTCTTTTTATATTTTTCTTCAAATTAAAGCGAACGGCAAAGTCATCGTATTTTCTAATGAGCTTGTTCCAAATTGTCAGCCCAGCCTCTTCTGCCTTTTTGCTCATGATTTGAACAAGAATGTCGTTTTGTTCAACAATTTCTTCTAGTGGTTTTTCTAGGATCGTTATTTTGTCGAGATCCTGCAGATTTTGTTGTGCTATTCCTGAATTAAACACTGTCAAATAGTGTTGTACTGCTGAGGATATTTCAACAAGTTCTTTCTCTGTGGCTGATGAAGTTTTACTTCTTAAAGTCTTGCATTGTGTTGAAATATGTTTTAAATCTTTTGGAAACTGTTCATTTTTAAAATCATAAGCAAGATTCCAATTCATTTGGCCAATGTGATCAAGGCAGTAACCGATTGTACCTAAATGTTTTATGGCTAAACGGCGCATGCTTTTTGTCGTCTCAGAACTAGTCGCGCTAGAGCTAGAAGCGACAATTAACAAAGACAAAACAATACTTGTCAGGGACGAGAGTCTTTTCTTGTAAGAATTACTCACCATTATCATCCTTTTGAAAATGGGGGTTATACAGCAATTTTCAACCTTGTGCCTCTGTTCCTACAACTTCTTTTTTTTCAATAATTTCGAATATCTCATCTCGAGTTAAAGTTTTTCGGGCCTGGAGGGCCCAAGTAAGACTTGTTAGCTCGGATTTGTTGACTAGCAATAGTTGCTTAATCTCTTCTGCATATTTTTCTATTGTTTCAAATGCCTGCTTTTTGATTTCCTCCTTCTTAGCTTTTGTAAGCAGTTTAAAAGAAACGTTTTTGCTTAATAACATGGCCATCTTTTCTATTGAGGATTGTCTGTCGCTAGGATGGTAAGAATAGCCGGTAGAACCTAATAAAACTTCTTCAGCTGCATGTCCAGCAAGAATAATTTTGCATTGTGTTTTTACTTCCTTTTCATCGTCAAGTTTTAGGTTTTCATCATTTCGATAAGTGAACACCGCTCCGTACTCAATTGTTAATCTAGCAACTTTTGGATTTGAGTCGTCTGAGGCGCTAGCACCTTCTTCTTGTCGTAAGTCTTCGAATAATATTGATTTTGTTTTTGGTGTTCGAGCAATTGCTTTGATTGTTACCATGTCAATAACATCGGCTCCCTTAAGAAGTATATGCGCAAGAGCTCTTCCTGCTTGATGTGCTGCGATCACCTTACGTTCTTTTGTTGAAAGTGGGTCATGATTGTCCAAAATCTTTTTTGCTTTTATATGAATTACGTTGACAAGATGATGTTCAGAAAGAGGTTCTCCTTCAACCTTTGCCTGAAATTGAGCTTGTTTTACTATGGCGTTTAGGTCACCATAGGAACAGCCTTCGGTTTTTTTTGTCAAAGTATCTGCGTCTACAATGTCCAGGTCAACTGTTAGTTTTTTTAGCTCCTGTTCAAAATATTTTTTGCGGTCTTCGTATTTAGGATTTTCAAAGTGTATGATTGTTCCAAAGCGTCCGTGTTGAAGAAGTGCGGATTCGAGATTTTCTATTTTATTTGTTGCTGCAACAAGAATAATCCTGTTTTTCTCATCTTGATCTAATCCGCTCATTTCTGTAAGAAAATCGCTAAGAAGTCCTGAATCCATAGAGCTTTGTAGATTCAGCAGGTGTATTTCATCTATAAATAATACGCATGGAGCATGACGTTTTGCCTTTTTAATAATGGCCTTTAAGCTTCCAGCACGCATTAACTGCCACCATTTGATTACCTGAAATCCACACCGGTGGACTTCACCGTTTTCTTCTAGTGCTGAGTTTATTTCTCCCGCGAGAGCTTCAGCTATGAATGTTTTGCCTGTTCTCGTTGGCCCTTCTAACAGGTACCCCTTTTCTATTGCGGCTCCAGAGCGGTCAAATCTTTCAGGATCAACAACGTAACGGACCACGTCCATAAGCTTTTCTTTTGCGTCCTCAAGTCCAACAAGATCCTTAAAGCGTTTGCGTGATATTGTGGCCTCCATAAATGATTCATCTTTCTGTAGCCGTCGGCCAGTAAGCTTCTGTCTTATATTGTGTAGTCTAGCATTGAACCATTTTGCCCAGTCTATAACATCACCGTGAAGTGGAGATGCCAATGCCGTAAAGATTGGAAAATGTATGTATCCAGGACTTAAATCAACTTTTATAGCTCTTCGAATTTCATTAATAATTGTGCCTGGGCCTCTTAGTTCTTCTTCATTTTTTAGTTCGTGAAGTGTGTTTAGATCTGGACCTTCCCCAATCCAATTTTTAAAATCATATATCCAGTTCAGCCCATGTTTGTTTCTTGTCCAGTCTTCTATTGTTTTTTTTGACATGTATAAAGAAATGTGGCCCAGTAGACCAAGTATTGCGAAGCTTTTGCCTACTCTTTGAAATACTCTTTTATCGTCAAGATAACGAAATATTTTTTTCCATCTGGTAAGTCCAACTTCATCGGATTGTTTTTTAAGTTGCTCAAGTGCTGTTCTATTTTTTATCAGTTGTTTTATAAGTTTTCTTTTCGTGTCGGAAGTTCTTCTTTCTTGAGGAATCCATGACTCAACATCGTAAATTGGAAGTTGTGTAATGTCTGTCGTTATACAACGAGAGGTGTGCTGTATAAAGCCCTTACAGCAATGGATATGGACATGTAAAAGTTTGTCCGTTACGTATGGATAAGGTTTGTTTATGAGTGTGTGAATTTCTTTGCGAAGTTGTGTGATTTTTTCGATCAGATCATCTTTTTGTTTAACCAAGACTTTCTCTTGGTTAATAGCCTGTCCAACGTGTTCCAAAATGATGTCGAGCTTTTTGAACTGATATAATGTTTGGCTGAGGATTTCCTCATTTTCCAAAAATTCTTTTTTACAATCTTGTTGATCTTTGATCGCATTTTTTTGTACTAAAGAATATAGGGAGCTCGGAACGAAAAAGATCGTTGACAAAACTAAGTAAACGGAAAAAATAACTAGTTTAGTTTGGCATTTTGTTGTATTTGTCATGAAGAAGAATTAAATTTTAGGTTATTGAAATTTTACGCTATGCTTGGTAATTGTCCTATCAATGATAAAGAGTTCCTTTATTTTAGTCAATTTATAAATTTTGAAATAGATAATAAAGTTCGGCAGACGAAAATTATAAATGTTGTTAAGGGCAAAAGAGGTTGAAATGAACAAACTAAAAATACTCGCAATAGGCCTCCTTTTAGGTGGGGTTTTAGCAATAAAGTTATATGTTCACAGAGCGGGAGAAATGGATCGGACTGTTCCGGCATTTGATATTCAACGGGCTTACGACGCTGAAAACTTGGTTCCAATAGCCATAATTGGCTCCGGTCCTGCGGGATTGACCGCATCGATTTATGGTGGTCGGGCACAAGTAAAGAGTCTTGTTGTAAATGGAAACAAGCCTGGAGGTCAGCTTACAGAAACAACATGGGTAGAAAACTGGCCAGGAAAAAGTAAAATAAAGGGACCAGATATTATAAGAGACCTGCGAAAACAGGCAGAAGGGTTTGGGGTTGATTTCTTTACTGATACTATTACCGAAGTTGATTTTTCTACATGGCCATTCGTGCTAAAAACAGAAGATCGTACACTTCACGCTTTATCCGTAATTATTACTACAGGTTCTACTCCGTACAAGCTTGGTGTTCCAGGAGAAAAGGAATATTGGGGCAGGGGGATAACAACCTGCGCAATTTGTGATGCACCGTATTACAGAAGAAAAGAGGTGGTTGTTGTTGGTGGTGGAGACTCGGCGGTCGAAGAGGCTTTGCAGTTATCTACCTATGCAGACAAAATTACAATTCTTGTCAGACGTGACACCATGCGGGCTTCTGCTCACATGCAAAACAAACTTAGTGCTTACAATAAAATTAATGTTCTTTACAACACGGAAATTCAAAAAATAAATGGAGACGGCAATCAAATAACAAGTGTCACAGTTCTTGATAATAAAACAAATCAGCTTACAGATTTTACTACACATGGAATTTTTCTGGCAATTGGACATAAGCCAAATTCAAAAATTTTTAGTAAATATATAAATACAGATTCAAACGGTTTTATTGAAATTCAAGGCTCTGGACAATCTACAAACATCCCTGGTGTTTTTGCTGCTGGTGATGTTGCGGATAACAGATATCGTCAAGCTGGTGTGGCTGCCGGAAATGGCATCAGGGCTGCACTTGATGCGTTGTCTTTTCTTGAAAATTGTGGATTTACTGAGCATGTTGCTCAGGAGCTCGAGGCGAATTATTTTGAAGACTCTGATGTTATAGAAGAAGAAATATCCAGTGTTGGAAGCATCGAGGAGCTTGACAGGGAAATTAAAAATTCTCCAGTTCCCATAATTTTAGAATTTACGTCTGACGGTTGCCCTTGTTGTGTCCATATGCTGCACATAATCAGGCGGGTTGCTAATTTTATGAAAGATAAAGTCAAATTTCTCACAGCAAATATTAGCTCAGAAGGTGCAAAAGAAATTGCCTATAAGGTTGGAGCAAAAACGGTTCCAACCTTATGTGCTTTTGATACAAAGGGCAAAGTTGTAAAAATGATTTCCAGTTCTCTTAAAAAACGTCAATTGTATAGATTTGTTGATGAGGTGCTAGAAAAAATAAAAGTCCAAAGTCGCCAAGAAAAAGAACACGAATAGCGACACAATAGATTATTTTCTAATTTATCCGTTCGTTTTTACTCAAATTGCCCGTCCGGGCTCCCTAGAAAACGAGCGGATTTTTTTTGCCCTTTTTTGTTGTAATCAACACACGTAGAAAATAATTTGCATGTATTATTACAATAAAGTATTGCAGATTGAAAAGATTTTATTGTATGATAAAAGTGTGAAGGAGCAAGTGGAAAAACAAAAAGGGGAGTTGAGATGACATTTAAAATAATAATTCTGTTTTTAGCATATGTTTTTTTCGTTCGTCAATTGTATGGGTTTTTCAATGTTGGTCGTTCGGGTGATGATTTTTTTAAAGATTTAGGCAAAACGCAGCTAGCGGTTTCCTTTTTTTATTTTAACGTTGATGAGCAACTGCGTGAGGCAAAAAAACAAATGCGTAAATCTAAAGGGGAAAACAAACAAGAAGCTAAGAAGCTTTATTATTCATTAAAGCAACAAGATGATGAATTAGATGAACTGGTAGAACAATTTAAAACAGCAAGCCAAACAGACCGGTATAAAGATGCGGAAGTAAATTTTGTTGTTGTTGACGGTTCTAATGACAAAAATAAATCGTTGGTAAGTTCTTTAGGGATAAAAACTAATCCTACTTATGATTTTTTCAAATATGGTTCCCCTGTTGGTGGTGAGCGTATAGAAAAACAACTTTTGCCATTTGAGTTGCGTGGTGCTATTGAGAATGTATTTGTAAACGAAATTAAAGAAGACCAGAATAGAAAGCATGAAGAAAAACTTGCGCGAGAATCAGCCCCTGTTGTTGTAAGTCCATTTTATAGCCGTTGGGATTCTTTATATGGCCCATCATGGAGCGGCCGATATTGGCGAGGCCGTCGATATAGAAGAGGCCCGTACTTTGGAATTGGCTTTGGAATTGGTGGCTAGAAAATAAAAAATTGTTATTTTTCGCACAGGATGTTTCTCTCTCCCCCTCATCCTGTGCGTTTTTTTGCGTCCAAAATAAAAAACTCTTGAAGATTGTACAATAATGTTTTAGTGTGTCCATAAAACGAGTTGTAAATCGGAAGTTTTATCTTATACAAAAGGACGAGTATGACCTCCAAAATTCAAAAAATTATTTTTGTTTTATTTTTAATGTTCTCAAGTGCAACTTTATTCTTCGAATCTTCTGTGTTAGTAGCGGGCGAGATGGAGGCGTTGGATGAATCTATTGGGTCAGCAATGGAAGGTGTTGGAGAGGGTGCGGCTGAAGGTGCAGCTGGGGGTGCTGAAAGGGGAGCAACAGCCCTGGAGGACGCAGGTCTTGGAAGTGAGGGACGTGAGGCATTGGGCGACGGTGAAACTCCTGAGGCGCAATCCAAGTCAGCTGAAGAACAAGCTGCTAAGGTCAAAGAAAATTTTGAAGAAAGAATAAAGACAGCTAAAGAAGGTTTGGGACCCGATGAAAATCTAACGCCTGAGCAGGTTCAAGAACAATTAGATGGCGCAATTCAGGATGTGGCTAGAGAGAATCCTGAGGCTTGGAGCGGTGCAATGGATAAGGCTCCAGAGGGAACTCCGCTACAAAAGCTCAAGGTTGAGTTGGAGGCTCCAAAGGTTGAGGCTCCTGCAGAGATGAAGGGTCCGGAAGAAGGCGCTCCAGAGGGAGAAGAGGTCGAAGACGGAGAGGGCGCTCCTGAGGAGGAACCTGAAGCGGGTGAAGGAGAAGAAACAGAAGAAGCAGAAGGCGCAGACAAAGAAGCGGAAAAAAAGGCTGCAGAAGAAAAAGCAGCGGAAGAAAAGGCTGCAGAAGATGAAGCAGCAGCACAGAAGGCTGTTGAAGAAGAGGCAGACGCCGCAGAGCAGGCTCTTGAAGAGGCTCAGCCAGAAAAAGAAGGCCCTCTGGACAAAGCAAAAAGAAAATTCAAAGAATGGAAAGAGGAGCGAGCCGCAAGGACTGAGGCAAAAGCCGAGGCAAGTGGCGCAAAAGAGCCAGAAGTAAAAGAGAAGCAAACTTTTGAACAGCGTAGAGAAGCAAAAATACAAAGAACAGCCAACGCTAAAGCGGGTCTTGAAACAAGAGTACAGGATCGATCGCTTACGGGCGACATGGAAGGAGCAAGTCGAGAAGCAACAAGCTTTAAGGCAGCAGATGGATCGGGCTTTGGAGATGTTACCGTTGGCGAAGATGGTATACCAATGGGTAAAGACGGAAATCCTTTAAGTGATACGGATGCAGCAAAATACAAAGATATTAAAGGGAAAATGAGTTCTGCTGAAGATAGAATTACGCAGAGAAATGCCAGCCTGGATGACCAAATAGACACTTTTGAAAAACGCAGACAACAGCTAACAGAGAAGGCTTCGTCAGGGAGTTTAACTGATAGCGAGCAACTTGAGCTTGATAATTTACCAGAAAAAATTGATGGCCTTACAGAACTTAGGAATGATCCTGTATTCCGCGGAGGAGAAGGTGAAGGTCGCCTTACATTTGATAAAGATGGAAATCTTACAAATAAAAATGTTACTGGCGGAGATCGGCCAATGACAGATAATGAAATAAGAGATATGCAATCGGAAGGGGCTGCAAAAGAGGCGAAGGCTCGCGAAAGTCTGGAAGAGGCAAAAAATACCAACATTGACGGTAAATGGAAAAGCAAGGTTAAAGGTGGTTGTAAATGGGTTGGAGAGTTGCTAGCTCAAGCTGTTGTGTTTATGGTTCCTGGTATTATTGAGCAGGTAATGATGGCGGCAGCTCAAAAGGCAGCGTTGCTAAAGACAATAGCAGGTGTAAAAAGTTTTGGCGGAATGAAGCTTCAAATACCGTTGCCATTGCTTTGTCAAGAGGAACCTACGTGTACACCATTTGTTTATATAGCTGTTCCAAAAGATGGCACACCATCAGAACAACATTTAGGATCGGCTGGAAGCTCTTCAAAGGCTATTTGGGGTGCGGTAGGAGGTTCAACTATGTTTGGTGTTACAAATATAGATTTGTTTAGCCTTACTGATGACGATTACTACTATGGAAATTATGTTTGGACTTTTGGCGAATATGGTAATTGGGGAAGATCTTATTTTGGTTCACCAAACTTTTCTGGAAAAGCAGTACATGCAAATACTGGATATAACTTTGTTGACACAGGAGATCCGTCTGATGATACAGACCCTGTCTTTGCATTGAGAGGAAAGCAACAGCCTGGTGCTGGTGTAAAAACAATTGAAGACCAGATTGCTCCTTGGGTTGGCCGAGTTGGAACTGATCATGCTAATACCTATAATTATACAACTGGTGATATGTCTTTGTCTGGGATGCATGCTGAGTACACTGGTAACGATGCTATAAAGAAGGCTTTTACGGTTTCAACAAGCAAGAAACCTAACACTTATTATGTAACAAGTGCCGCAGAGAAAACTCTGGATGGTGGAAAAACTGGTTATTCTTGTCAAATTGGAACATTCCCGTGGAATTTGCGCGGTATAGATCTTCTTGGGAAAAACACGGTTGCAAAAATTTATACGGCTACAGATTCAACAGGAAAGGATGATTATTCCGATACTCCTAATTATTATGGTTCGGAAAACATGTGGGTTTATATGACCCAAGACGCAGGAAAAAATGATTCTGACAAAGGTGGTTACTATGATGTTATTCATGACCATGCTCCTGTAGATATTCAAAGTGACTTGTATGATTATGTTGTTGCTGCAGATGAAGGTGGAGACCTAATTCCGGCCTTGATTCCTATTCCTACTGGGAAAAAAGACGTTCCTTTATACCTTCCAAACACAGAGGTTTTCAAATATATCAGTTTGCTTGACGCTAGTGTTTACAATGCAAAAACTGGAGACTTTTTGGGGCAAGATACTTCTCAGTATGGAGCGGCTTATAACAAGTTTTTCTCAACCAATCCTGCATATCAAGGACTTGCAATTTCAGGCTCAGCAACTAGTTCTCTAAAAAATCAACTTGGTGTAGTCCAAAAATATTTGAGCAAGCTTCGCAACGAAGGACCGTTTTTGATTGGTGGGCATTCTATAAGTATTGATCCGACAATGATTGCGGCGCCGGCTGTTCCTATATACACGTGGCAAGAAAATTTGCCAAGAGTAGAGCGTATGCTTTCGTGTGAAGGATTATTGGGTCCAAAAGGCTGGAAATGCAAGGCAATTTCTGGGAATTCTACAGTTTGTAATGGAGCTTTAAGAAACAAGGACACAAGCACGGTTGGAAATTCTGTAACATTTATAGATACTCAAAAAAATATGAGTGGACAACTTTCAGTTGTTACCAAACAGGTAGATGGTGTAAAAAGTGTAGCAAGAATAGGCAATCCATTTTTTGCTCCTTCTGGAAGTGATATAGGACACCTCTTTTTTGAGGCGCCAGCTAGTGCTTCTAGTAGTGTGTTTGGGTGGGCTAACCTCACGTACGATGGTAAATCGGCTAAGTATACATACATTTTTAGACAATTGAATAGTTCTGATTCAGCGCCTATCGTTGCACACATTTCTCCTGCGTCTGGTGCAAATCAGGGATATCAATGTCTTGCTGGTTGTATGACTTATAGTTTGGCTTCAGGTAAAAAACGTTTTATTATTGCCCCTTATGGAATTGCCGTAAAAAATGGAAAAATTACTAATGTTGGTGTAAATGGAACTACGCAGGTCTTAGATTGTACGCCGGGTTCTGGTGGTAAAATGACATGCAGTGTTTCATTTGCTGTCGATCCTGCAACGGTGACAGGTACAACAAGTACAATTTCAAATCCATTTGTTAGCAAAGCGACGGCTTTATTGGAAAGACCTAATACTGTAGTTTATACGCCATCTGTCGCAGCAACGGCAACAGCCCCAGCTGTAGCAGCTACATGTATTAACTATAATTATGAATTTTTATCAAATACAGACGGAAATGATGATTACATTATTCCACTTATTTATAATAATGATAGTGCTGATCCTTCGTTTATACTTACTTTTTTGCCGAACAGAAATATTACACACTATGCTAGTTTGGTAACTTCAAAGATTTACGATAAGAATCTTTTGCCAGCCACTGATACAATCCAAAAGAATGCATTTGAATATAATCAATCATTGTATTTGAAACAACCTTCCGCGGGTGCTTCTACACAGCAAACTATTGCCTGGCCGTTATATTCATTGTTTATGCCAACAAATAATAATCCATATAATTACCCAAAACTATATAAAGATGCAACAATGGATCCTTTCTTTAACTCATATAATTTATCAGCATGTACTTCAAAAGATAGGCAAACGCTTAATAACAAGTGTTACAGATACCCTAACTCAGCAGTTTCTGATGTTCTTCTTAAAGTAAATCCGCTGGCGTTATTTTATGGTGATTTGCCAATGAAGCAAAAAACCTCAAAGGGGTTGGCTCCAGTATACCCATGGTTCTTACTTAGGAATAAATTTGTAAATTCCACTGGTGGAATGGAGTCAAATCAGTGGGAACAAAAGAACGAAAGATGGCTTGTTGCAAAAAGAGGCGCGGATGGCAGTATGACTCCTACTAAGTATGCCACGCAACCTTTTGAATATAATACGTGGCAATCAAAAATATCCAATTCTTACTTGCAATGGGAACAATCTATTTCGATTTTTAATGCTGATATGTTGGCTAAAGACCTTGGGCCGTTTAATTTTGAGCCTGGTTCATTCTACGGAGTCTATATTAATGCTACAGGAATAAAAGATATTCTTGCTAGTGCCTTTGTTTATGTTGGACCTGATTTTCCTAATGAGTTTCTTGTTGGGTCTGGCAGTGCAGATGGTACTTCAAGGTTGGGAGATGCTTTTGGGCCAAACACAAAATATCTTGTGAGTCTTACAAATGGCAATGTTTATAGCCAAAATTATAAGCAGAATGACCGTTCAACAGGAAAGTCTATTGGTCCGGTTGCAAATATTGCGTCTACTCAGGCACAACTTACTCAACTTGTTAAGAACGTAGAAACGACACAGAAAACTATTATACCGCTTAAACTAAAAGCCAAAATTACAGAATCACAAGAGCTTTCTCTTATTGCCATACAAAATCAACAGTATCCATATCATTTCTATAACTTCACGCTTGGGCTTGGTGTTAAGCAAGTTGTAAATAACAACTACATATATGCCCTTATTGATTTTGACACAAGCGCAAATCCTGTAGCCAAAGCTCTAAACAATTATGATCCTGTAATTACAGATTACTATGTTGCACGTTCTGTTTCTACTAAGGATAGTAATGGAAAGCCAACGGCTTATAATTGGGGAATTCCTGTAAATAGCCAAGACACAGATTCTATCGTTAGTCTTATAGATGGCAAGATTTATTCTAGATCAGGTTATGTTGCTTTCTTTAGCGGAGAAAAGGTCTCAGGCGCAACTGTTACCCTGTCTAACCTTCCACAAACCTTAATCTCTATTGTTGCCAGTCGGTCAGGAAAGGCCGTTGATGGGGCTTTGCAGAATAGAATAAAGGCGTTGCATGCAACTACTGCAGCAAGTGAAAAGCAAGAGATTGCAGAAAGAGAGCAACTGGAAGATCAAGAAGAAAATCGTTTTCCTCCAAATCTTGACTTGCCATTGATTGATTCTACTGCCACATTGGCATATCCATACAGCGATCTTAAAGCTTATCCTCTTATTGTGACAAAAGGACCAGATAAAGACTCGGATGGTAATCCTGTTGTACATAAAAATCCAACAGCTAATAGCAAATTTTACTTGTATCAACCGGGTGATGCTACAACTGGTGTTGGTACAACATACTTTGACTTTAATGCTGGAGGGAAACAAAAAGGAAAAGACTTTGCTCTTGGTATATTTTATGTGAAAGAGCAAGATGGTACGTTTAATCCTCATTATGCATCTACTGGCTGGAGTCTTATTAGTATGCGGCAGCGCCATGGGGTGCGCGTAAAACCAGATGGAACCCAAAGTCTTGGTGTTCCGGTTCCTCATCCTCCATTCCCAATGACATCAGCAGATAAAACAATGCCATTTGCTGGTCCTGCAACGGGAGATACTGCTAAACATGCAATGATTGTAAGTTCCGATGCCAAATTCCCTCGTCCAGGGTTCATGTGTCCTGCAGGGATGATAGAATATGATCCATCAGTCGTTACAATCTTGGCAAATAAGATGTTATTACCCGGGCTTAGAAAAGGAACTTCAACATATATTCAACAATTTAACACTTCAATCACGAGTTCTTACAAAGAGATGAATTTTAAATACTATTACAACGAACCTCTTCAAGCCTTTGTTGCTCGAATGAAGGGTAAAACTTGGGCCCAAGGAAGTGATGGCAAATGGACACGTGTAATGGCCCCTGATTCTAATGATCTTTACATTGATATGGGTTCTGGTTTTACGGCAAGTGTTGATGGCTCTCCTAGAAGACAGACCGTAAACATTGCGCAAAAACTTGATGCAAACGGAAATCCGTTGTCTTTGGATAGTGGTTTTATGGTCTCAAGGTATGACCATGATCTTGAAACGTATTCATTTGAATATAAGGGTAGCTATAGTCGTTATAATCATTTTGTGCAGTCATTGTATGACACTATTACGTTAACGAATGCCGACGGGAGTACTTCGCAAGTTCCGGAATATCCTCGTTATAAGTATTCTGCAAATAGTCCTTTGCCAACAGGTGTAACGGAAAACCCTATTGTGTACAAGATGATGGCAATTAAAGGATCTGAAGAAGATGAATACGATGATACTTCTTCAGCCTATGAGTCTGGCGAGAGCTCGGCTGGGGCAACTGATCATGACACCCTTTGGTATTCCTTGCCATCCATTGAGGTGCATTATTATCCTAGGACTTTGAAGGGATATAAAGTATATACGTTAGATCTTGATACTAGCGAATATAGTGTTTTAAGTGGTACATATAAGATTACAGGTGGCAGTAATTGCTCTCGATTGGATTATATGTCAACCAAGGAGAGTGCTCCTCAGCCTGAATATAACTCTGCTGATAATAATTATGCTTATATATTTAGTGATAATACATTCAGCAATGTAAGCCATTTACTTTGGAATGGTGTTCTTTATAAAGCTCCAGCGACTTATCCAACCGATACGGCAGATGATTTTACAATAACGATGCCTACTGTTGGTGCGTATACTAAGAATGGTGTAGCAGTACCTTCTGTAGATATTACTATAAAGAGGAATAAAACATTCCTAAGCAGTGCTCCTGCAAGCTCTACGAGCACTACAGGGCTTGGAGGACAAGGCTCTCTTACTAGTGGTGGGGCTGTTCAAGTTCAGTCGTTGGCGGCTAGTGCAGATGGGGCTGATCAGGAGCATACATCTGGATCACCTTTTGTTCAGATAAACTCCACGACAAGTGATGGAAAGAGCAAAGTAATTACTTATTCACCTGAATATAAAACAATGACGACAGAGCAAATGACATTCTTCCTACGTAGTTTGTGGAAGGTTGCATTAGGTAATACCTTTGCCGGAGGCCCAAGATTGATTCCATCTCTTGAGGGAAGGGGTGGCTGGAAGAGTGGAACACCTGGCATTGTTGTAACAGGAAATAAAGGAGCCGCTATTGTTAGTGGTGGCCCAGTGACTGGCGCATGGCAATTGATGATTGGTGCTGCAAGTAATAAAGAGTGGGGCGATACGCTGAAGTTTAAAGGCGTTTGGTATCTTCCAATGGCGCAGCAATATGTATATGGAATAACAAGTGCTGACGCAGCATTTGATTATTATGGATCATTGAGCGGATATTATGCAAACTTAGCAGATGGTACGTTATATGATGAACATATGCATCCTACAGGGTATGGATTATTGGCAAGTCAGTTAGATATGTTACTTGATAATTTACGGTATTGTCCTACATCAATTCCAAGTGGGCTTCCTGGTGCCTCAGCAGAATTGGTAAATACAACGCCAATATTGTCGTTTAGGTCTCCCTCATCGTTGAGCCAGCTCATGGCAGCGCAAATGACTGGAGAATCAGGAGAGGATGCACAAACTAGAAGTATTTCTGGTGTTGGTGGTAGTTCTGGTACAATGTCAACTGGAGGAGGAGTTTCGCAACCGTCTGGTGGAGGTACTACAACTGGTGGTAATGACAACATGACAGATGAGCAGCGCCAAAATGCCACAACAAGTAGTTCTGGTGTAACTACAGGCAATGGTGGTACGGATGCAGCCGGTAAACCTAGGGCTACAGTAAGGAAATAATTATTATTAAATGATAAAAAATCTCACAGTACTTTGCTTTGCTGTGGGATTTTTTATGCTTAACACAATTGTTTTTTTTAAATAAGCTGTAAATTATTGAAAATAATAATTCTATAAACAGGGGATCTTTATGGTAAAAATTAATACGATTACAGAGTCTATTCTTGAGGTGAAAACAGATGGAATAGCCTTTATATTAGAGGATGGTTTTGAGGTTTCAAAAGATATCAAAAACAAAATAAAAGAGTTTGGAATTGATATTCTTAAGCTTTTTAAAAAACAAAATTTTACAGGTAAGGCCAAAAGCTCTGTTTCAATTTTGATACCAGAAAAAAACGGGTTTAAAAATGTATTTTTTGTTGGTATGGGTTGTTGTTGCAATAAAATGGAAAAAATAGCAGAAAATTATCGTCAAGCAATTGGGATAGCTATTGGTTTGGCGGAAAAAAATAATATTGAGTCTCTGGCGATTGAAATCCCAGAAGGCTGCAAAAAGTTTAAAGAGTTAAATGAGGCTTATTTTGCACATCAAACAGTTAAAACTGCCATTGTTGCGAGTTACAAATTTAATGAGTTTTTAACTTCAAAAGAAAAAAAAGATAAAAAATTAAAAGAACTTATTCTTGTTTCTAAAGGGAAAAATAAAAAACTTATAGAAGAGAGTGTCGAATTAGCAAAAGTTTTAGGAAATGCTGTTAACGAAGCAAGACGATGGATTGATCTTCCTGCTAATAAATTTTATCCGGCTATTGCAGAAGAAGAGGCCAGAAAAATAGCAAAAGAGCAAGGGCTTAAAATAAAAGTTTTTGGAGAAGACCAAATAAAAAAAATGGGAATGGGTGGTCTTGCAGGAGTTTCAAGTGGGTCAGAGCAGGATTGCAAATTCATAATTCTTGAATATAAAACAAGCAAAAAAAATGCAAAAACTTTGGCGTTTATTGGAAAGGGTGTCACTTTTGACTCTGGAGGTCTTAGCTTAAAACCATCAAGGGGTCCTGGGTCAATGGAAACAATGAAAGAAGATATGTCTGGTGCCTCAGCAGTTCTTGGTGCAATGAAGGCTATCGCGCAATTAAAGCCAGATGTTAATGTTTTTGGAGTTCTTGCTGTTACAGAAAATTTGCCAGGAGATGGTGCTTTAAAGCCCGGTGATATAGTTACATTTTACAACGGAAAAACAGGAGAAGTTCTTAATACTGACGCGGAAGGTAGATTAATTTTGGCCGATGCTTTGGCTTATACAGAAAAAGAGTTAAAGCCTGATGTAATGATTGACATAGCAACATTAACAGGGGCTTGTGTATATGCCGTTGGTCCATTTTACTCTGGTCTTTTCAGTTGCAACGAAAATTTAATAGAAAAAATAAAAGAGGCTGGAAACATAACAGGTGATAAAGTTTGGCCTTTACCAATTGATTCTGATTATAGAAAAGCTATGTTGTCAGATATAGCGGATGTTAGAAATACTTCAAAGCCAGGTTATTATGCTGGAGCAACTACAGCAGCCTTATTTTTAAAAGAGTTTGTTAAAGAGACTGAGTGGGCACATATAGACATTGGTGGTACCGCATTTAATGTTCCAGACAGGCCCTATTTGGGAAATGGTGCAACTGGGGTTGGAGTTAGCCTTCTTGTTGAATTGGCAATGAACTGGAATAAGAAAAAATAATTTTTTTATATTCTGACTTCAAGGACGCAATTTATAATTACGCCAAGCAAACACAAAAGGGCTACAAGGCCTGAACTACCAAAGCTTACAAATGGTAGCCCTATTCCTTTTGTTGGTAAAAGGCCCACAGATACAAAAAAGTTGGTTAGGCTTTGAAGCCCAACCAAAATTGTAAAGCCAAGGACAGCAAAGGAGCTGAAAGTTTCTTTTAGGCTCCAGGCTATACGCATTCCAAAATAAATAAGAAACACGTAAAGCGTTATTAAAATTGTGCATCCAATAAAGCCAGTTTCTTCTGCTATTATTGAAAAAATAAAGTCTGTATGTTGCATTGGAAGGTAGAAGAATTTCTGCTTCGATTGTGCGATGCCAGCACCAATCCAGTTTCCAGAACCTATGGCAATTAGTGATTGTATTATTTGGAATCCACTTCCTTTAGGATCTTTCCATGGATCTAAGAATGTTAAAAATCTTTGTAGCCTGTATGGCTTAAACCATACAAGAGCGACAATTGCTGGAATGGAGCTTAAAAGTGTTATAATCAAATATTTAGATTTGCATTCGGCCACAAAAAACAATAAAAATGCTGTTGCGCAAAGTGTTACTGTTAATCCAAAATCTGGTTGTTTTAACAAGACTAAAGCAGTTATTCCAAGAATTATTAAAAATGGTAAATAACCATATATAAATGAAAAAAGTTTTTGTTCTTTTTTAGATATTATGTGTGCAAGATATACGATGAATGAAATTTTTAGCAGCTCGCTTGGCTGAAATGAAAACCCGGCTAAAGATAACCAACGACTTGATCCGTGTATTGTTGTTGCAAATTTTGGAATCAAAGTCATTGCTGTTAAACCTAAAGATCCAAAAAAGAGAAACGGGCTTAATTTGCGCAAAAATTCGAGAGGCAAAATAGAAAAAATGAACAAACCAACAAGGCCAAAAAATAATCCAAAAATTTGTTTTTTTACAAAGTAATGCGCGCTTCCAAATCTGTCCAAAGCAAATACTGAGCTGGAAGAATAAATAAATAACATTCCGATGATGATTAATGTGCTAATCAAGCAAAGAAGAATTTTTAGATCGGCAAGAAGCTGTCTTCTGATAAAGCGCATTGTTTTCTATTCCTTTTATATGTTTAGGGCTTCTATAAACTCAATAAGTTCCCCGTTTTCGTTCAAAAGCTTTTCTGTTGTTAGCGTTGTCATTGCGTCTAATATTGTTGTAAAGCGTTTGTTTTCTAAAGGAGAAGGATAATATTTTTTAATGTAATAGTCTGCTGCGGATTTTGTGAATGAAAAGTCGTGCTTTGTTAGAAAAACTTTGAGTGTAGCAATTTGGATTTTTAGCTTAAGTTCTAACATTGGTTTTCCGAATTCGCCCATGTCAGTCTTGTGGCTTGATGTCATTGATGTTGTTAGAGCAAGTATCAAAATAAAAGTGCGCTTCATATTGTATCCTTTTCTATCCCAGAATTATTTAGATTACCGTTATCGTAATACTTGTTTTTGACATCTGTCAATATGCACCAATTTTTGTGCTTGCAAATCTTGAAAAAATTGAATGTTTTTTGCTATCATAAAATATAATAACTGGCAGAAAGAAAAGGAGAAATTATGAATAAAACTTTCAAGTTTTTAATGTTTGCTTCAATTGTTGTTTCTTTGTTTGTTTTATCATTTCGTGTCAAAGCAAAAACTCCCAAAAAAGATTCATTCGAAATCACAGTTTCCTTTTCTATAAAAATCCCAAAAAGTTGGAAAAAATCGTTTGAGAAATTAAACAAGCAAGATAAAACAGAGTTGCTTGGTTTTATTCGTGAATACAAAAAAGATTTTAATCCAGAAAAAATGTTGAGGTTGGTTGAAGATGACGTTTGTGCGGTAAATAAAAAGATAAAAAGTCAAAAAAATTCTTCTAGATTAAAAAAGTTTATTTCTCATAATTTGTTACCACTTCGAGATAATCTTTCTTTATCCGTTAGAACGTTTTCTGGAAATAAAATGGTTTACGAATTTCTAGAAACACTTGAGGTGTGTTTCTTGTAAGTGTTACAAATATAATTAGTTATTTTTTATTTTGAAAAAAGGGTTAGGTATGGGTGAATACTTTAGAATGTTTATTTTTTTTGATTTATATCGTGTGGCGATAATAGGTTTTTTAGCATTTGTTTTTTTAAAGACAACTGGAGGTTAGTGATTCTACGAGTGAGATAAAGTGTTTGCCTCGTTCC
>Ga0257119_1000518_pt1 | contig 36635 bp, 41 predicted proteins | sample SI112_200mmetaG_FD_190179 | JGI IMG/M metagenome (GOLD analysis project Ga0257119, IMG submission 190179) | Marine microbial communities from Saanich Inlet, British Columbia, Canada - SI112_200m | ecosystem: Environmental > Aquatic > Marine > Inlet | place: Canada: British Columbia | collected... | reverse complement strand
CCAACACGTATGGTCCGGCAGGGGACCGGCTGGACATACCAGTCTGGATCGGAGACCTGGCTATGACCAGAAAGGAGCAACCATGACCAGGTTCACGATCAGGCTCAAGCTAGGCCAGCTCAAGGGGCTGGACCAGGGCACCGGCTGGCTGGACAAGCCCTGGCCGGTGCGGATCCGGATCTACGGATCCGTCGAGGAGATGCACAAGAAACTCGCTCTCGACGAGGATGACTATGTGGGGTACTGCGAGGATCAGATACGGATCAGCTTTCGCCATCGCAAGGTCAAGAACCCACGCAGTTCCCCTCGTGGAAAAATCCTTGAGTACTCAGTTGAGATTCACGAGGTCGTCGTCCACCTCGCTTCCGGTTGGATAGGCACAAACACGGTGACTCACGAGCTAGCGCATGCAGCAATCTCGCTCTGTGACAAGATCGTCGAGAGGGATCGCATCACCCGGTTCGACCATAACGAGCTACTCTGCACCGTGATCGGCTATTTGTGCGCCGACTTCTGGACAGAGTTCTACGAGAGATTCTACGTGAAGGATCGGACAGCCTGTAACCCAAGCGGCAAAGCCGCAGAAAGGAAGCTCAAATGAGCAGAACAGTCAGACGCAAACGCCAGTGGAGGATCAATGGCAAGGACATCGTCACGCCACTAGATCCGGAAAACCTGCCGGAGGGGATCGAGATTCTCGACGTCAAGGGGATTGGTCGTTGCGAGGTCGAACGTACCGGCAAGGACAAGCGGATTCAGCATCTCTTTCTGTGCGGAAAGGGTCCTCACTACGTAGTCACAGACGACAAAGGCAAGCATCCCTGGATCATCAGCCAGGAGGACCTCGACAAGGAGTGGGAGGATTGGTATCCGCGGCCGACGCTGAAGCAGGCCGGCTCGATCGCCCGGGTGATCCTGGGGACTGCGAAGCCCAGTGATGTGGGCGTGGCCCGGCGCTGGGCCGAGAAGATGGAAGCCAGCCATGACTAGGCGCCAGTTCATGGCCATGCTGGGCGCCTGCGCCCTGGTACCAGCAGCCAGCCAGGGGACCAGGATCACGACTGGTGTGATCCCCTGGCTCAGGGCCCAGAAGTTCCGGGCTGAGCCAGCTAGCATGGTCACGTGGGATGAGCAGGACTGGTCCAAGGTGAACGACTACTTCGAACCGCTGTTTCGTGAACAGGGTAGGCCAAGATGCAAGTCCCGGTAGGATTTTCGATCGAACGTTTCGGGTGCCCGGGCCCCTGTTGTCAGAAGCGGCGTGTTCCGCAGATAGCAGGGGGGGGCGCCCGTCTAGGAAAGCAGAAAGGATCAGCATGCCAAGAGAAAAGCAAATAGCCCCGCCGCCCGATGTCGTCGAACCGCTATACTATGACCTGGATCCCATCAGGAAGGCCCTGGCCGACCTGCAGAACCAGGTCAACACGCTCGAGTCTGTACTGAATGAGGTCGGCGCGACCGTCACGCACCTCCAGGCAGTGCAGCAGTCGGTCCAGGCCTCTGTGCGAGATGTCGTAAATACATCCGTGGCCATGCAGGCCGATATCGGCGGTGTGCACAAGGCACAAACGCAGATCGAAAACAAGTTCGCTGCGATCGCGACACACAAACACAACGGGGAGGGAACCCCCACCATCAACCTGGAGAACGTTCTATGAGGGAACCTAGCACACTCGAAACGAGGCGGGAAAAGCAGGCGACGAAGCAGAAGGGACATGCCCCGGAACTGTTCCTTGTGGCAACGGCCGGCGCCCTTGAGCCCGCAACGGAGGTCCTGGTAATCGTCGCTGGCCAGAATCAGGCGATCGGATCCCGGGCTGAAATCAAAGACGTCCTTAACGAGAAGGATCTCGTGGGTCTCTTCAAATGCTACCGGCCGGTCTTCCATGGCGCCGATGGAACACACAGCCTCCCGCGGAGCAAAAAGGAAACCGTCCTCTGGAGCTAACGTGAAGCGCAAATGGTCATACACGGTCGAGCAGATTGCGGCAAAGGCTGGCGTGCCTCGCTCTACAGCGAAGCGCCATCGTCGCTTCGGTATGCTTGACCCGAATGACCTTGGCGTGGTAGCAACGTACATCACCGCGCAGCGCGCATTGAAGCGCCTGAAAGATAAGCGAAAGGAGAAGGCGGCGCAAGTAGACGAGGCAACGCAGCAGGAAGATGACTACGTTCTTTAACTCATGGAGGCCATGATGCCAGACACAGAAAACACAGACGCTCTGCCTGAGACGCCAGAGGCGCCCGAGGCGCCCGAGGCCGAGACCGAGGCGCCCGAGACCGAGACCGAGGAGACACAACAATGCAGAATGCCGTCACGCGAAGCCCTCGTCAGGGCGGGTGTGCGGTGCGCCACGCTGGCCAGAGGCCGGCGTATCAACGGGAAGCCGGCCAGGCCGGACGACTTCCGCGTCGTGATCGAGGACGAGCTCAAGAAGCATCTTTGATTGCCGTCATGGGCGACCGCTTGTCTCGAAACGCACTGGATTACGCTGAACTCCACTTCGGTGGGGACCTCACCGCTGCGGTCAGATTTGCGGTCGCCTCGACCTTTGACAGAGAGTCTGCGGAGAGCCTGTGAATGGGTCGTCTACCAAAGCTGACCACCAGAGAGCGTGCTGCGCTCTACGCGTCCAAAAGCAAGTTTGTCACGCGGGTAAAGCGACGGCTCGATTTCCCGCCCGGGAAGAAGTTGCCGCGCTGTCCGTGCAAGAGCCAGGCGAAAATCAACAAGCTCGAAGAGAAAGGGGACTACTCGCATGCCGACCCGAAGCATGATCCCTGTCCCCTTTGCCGCTGCCCGGCCGTCGCCGGCAATGGAACTTATGGCTGGTTCTGGGGCACGAGGGAAGAAGATTGGCGCTGGTGGTACTTCGGGCACTACGGTGCTGGCCCGTGCTATCGGCACGACTACTATCCCGGCGAGGGCCGCTGTAACTACTTTCCGCTCAGGATCGTGCGTGCGCGTAAATATGTCGAAGCCTATTCCTCATACGCATGGGCAAAGCAGCAAATGACAGATCATGAAATAGTTGCTCAGTCGGAATCGCATCTCATCCAGCGCAACCAGCAGCGCCGTGAAAACATTCAGATGCTTCAGGACTGCCTGCAGCAGGCGCACTCCGTTCTGAAAAGTCGCGAAGGAAAGAATGCTGAGATCGTCTGCGCTCTAGAACAACTTACCGAGACCGTGCGCAATAAGCGGGCGAAGTTCACGAAGGCACAGTTTGCGCGGTTGGAGGATGCTCTGGATGATCGTATCTTTCGTGAGTCACGGTTCACGGAAAAGGCCGGAGGCCGGGTCATCGAAATGACAGATGAGACAGCGAACAAACAGCTTGTGCTCCTGGCGAACGCTGTCTCTAAGTTAAATCTCGATGATGTCCGAATCCGTGCCGAAGATCTGGTCAACGTGGAAGAGATCACAAAGCGCATTCCTGTACTCCTGGACCTCTGCAAAAACACACTCCGGAAGGTTCACGAACGCTGGTTGAACTATGACCAGGAAGAGGAGTCGATCCCCGAGGTTCTGAACGAAATCTTTGAAGAACAGAAGAACGCTCTGAATGTGATTCTTCGTGCGATGACTGGGAAGTCTGCATGAATGCTGCTGATCAAATAGACACAGCCTTCAATCAGTATGAAGCTAGGTCGGATCAGGTAGACAATGAACTAGAAGCGCTAGAGCCATGGGACGTAGCTCTGCGACCGCAGGCCATCCATGATCGCGCTAAGCGGGATGGTGTTGATCTCTATGTCTATGAACGAATCACCGGCCGTGATCCTCATCCGTTTCAGACCGGGTACATGCTCTCGTGTAAGCCGCAACGTGGGCTGATTTGCGGTTCGCGTACCGGGAAGTCCTACATCGATCTCATGGATGGTCTCGTGATGATCACGCACGTGATCCCCTACTCAATGCGATACGGTCCAGGAGTCGACACCAGTGTAAAGCGAATCGTCTCAAGGGAAAACATCCGTCGATGGGGTCGGCGTTGCATCAGTACCGGAGAGCTCATTGACCACAACGAACGAGCGATGCCGGATCCTCGAGAGTGGGATTGCGGCAACATAATAGGAGTAGGCGAGTACCCCCAGGAGAAGCTGTCGCCTCCCGGGTCCCAGCTCTGGCTAGGGACTGGCGCCCAGCATTTCCAGAACTTCTGGAAGCCCAGGCTCTGGCCCGGCGCCAAGTGCCTAGTGCCAGAGGGGTTCATAGATACCAGAAAGGGCGATGCTGGGTATCATGTCTCGACCAAGATCTGTCACTTCAATGGTGACCGGGATCTCCATGTGATCACGTTCGAATCGAAGTCGCGTGCGTATGAAGCAGAAGAAGCCTGGTTTGTGAAGTTCGATGAAGAGAATCCGGATGCAGAGGCCTTTCCGGCCGCGGTCTCCCACGCGACCTACTTCTCCCAGGCGGAAACTCCATACCGCGGGCTGACCTACACCAAGGATTACTTCTTCCCTGATTCCATGCCGGAAGAGCGGGACATCTTCCATGCGATCGCGACCGATTCACCGTACCGCAATCGCAAAAAGCTAGAGTCTGACAGGAAGGTCTGGAAGCCTTGGGACATTGTCGCCAGAGAGTACGGCTTTCATTCTGAGGTTAGGGGCGAACCGTACTTCGACAGGATCAAGCTCAACTCGTGGCTGCAGCATCTGAAGGAGATACATCACTTTGCAATTCTCGTTCCGGATCGGGACGTCAGCGACGCAAAGGACGCGTTCAACGCACGCGTCGACGAGGTGCCGGCTCCGGAGGACAACGAGCGCACCACCTGGCGCATCTATGAAAAGGCGCGTCGAGGTGTTGGATACGCAGCCGCTATCGATATTGCCGAAGGGGATGAGGGAGAGGATGGTGTAGAGGCCCAGGATAAACAGGCCGTCGTGATCGGCCGTCTTCCCCTTCAGGAGTTGAACGAAACTAGGCCGGTGATCGCTGCGACGTTGCGATCAACGCTCGATACCGTATCGTTTGCGACCGTGTCGTCAGTCTCCCTGGCTCGGTATAACAACGCTGTCCTGGGGGCAGAGACGCAGCGCGGGTACTTCAATGGGATCTTCGCGTCAGAGCTGCGCACCTATCCCTACTGGTACCACATGCCGGCCGTGAGCGACAAAACCGGGAAGGTCCGGAACAAGCCTGGTGTCGACACGAATGCCAAGACGCGAAACATTTTCTTCGATCTGATCGACAAATGGATCCGGGACTTCGAGATCCTGGATGATCCCATGATCTACGACAAGCCGCTGCTCGCAGAGTTGAACGGGGCAGTGCGCGGGAAGGGCGGGCGGTGTGATCACCTCAGCGATGGCACCCTTGACACAGCGATGGCCTTTGGCATATTCTTGTACATCGTGGAATACTCACCGCACATCTTTCGCGATAATCGTCGACACAAGGCGGCAGAGCCACCGTACGCGAAGTGGCGCAATCTAGCATCCAACAAGCAGCACGAGCTGTCTCGGGTCTCTTTTCCAGGGCAGGGACTGCAACGCATGAGGTGACCCATGGCCGAGAACGTCAACGACAAGACAGATTCGGATGTCGAGAATATCATGGAGAGCTTCCAATGGGCCTACTCACAGTCCATCGATGCTTTTCAGCGTCTGGTCACTCTGAAGAACACGTACAACGCCACGCCCAATCAGGCGGCGTGGCCTAGCGACTCTACGCTGCCGCTCGCCTTGGCGTTTGCTCAGACGGAAAAGGCTCTCCCGGAGGCCATGGACTACCTGTTCAACTCTGGAATCATGCTTCAGTTTCTGCCGACAGAGTCCGGCGTTTCCATGGAATCTGTCCTGGCTGCTGAACGAGCGTTGTCCTATACGCTCCGGCACGTCATGGAACTTGAGCACACGTCTCATGCGACGCTACGCGACTGCTTCTCACTCGGCATTGGGATGGGGATCGTAGAGCCTCAGATAGTCACGCCAGATACGTCATTCCTCAACATAGCAGTGGCTGAAGACGGGACTGCTGTGAGTAGGGCTCGTGCGGTACGCGCCGGCAACCCGCGACGATCAGTGAGACAGCGCTACGTCTCGCCCGGGCAAGTTGTCGTTACTCAAGATGGGTCCGACTTCAATGGCCCGCAGAGGTGCAGCATTCGGTACTTCGTTGACTCCATGTCTGAGGGTCAGTTCCGGGACATGATGTCGAAGCAGATCACCGATGAAGACCAGACGACTGTCGACCTCATGAAGGAGAAGACGGAGTTGGTCATCAAGGACGCAGTCAGCGCCGGCCATAACACACGCATCCCGATAGAGGCGACGATTGCAGAACTCGGCGGCACCGACATCACGAACTTCAAGAGCAAGCACCAGGGGGGGCCTGTAAGGATCCCGATCGTGAAGGTCTTCGAAGATCACCGGCATGTCTGGATCGCCAACGGGAAGTACAAGATCACCGAGATGACGAACGATCGTCAGATTCTCAGATGCCCTCTTGTGAAAGCTAGCGCGGGGATGGAAGGCAACGTCTTCTATCCGATGAGTGTGGCGGAAGCGTCCAGGTCTGTGAACCTTGGGATCAACTACTTCGTGAATGCCGTCTTCGATATCCTCACGTACTACGCGAAGCCGATGCTGGCGTACAATAGGGCGTCTGGAACCGAAGAACCAACTAGAGAGCCCGGGAAGGTCCTGGAGGTCAACGGGCCGATCAAGGATTCCGTCGGCTACGTCGGGCAGCCGCCCCTCACTTCTCAGGTCTTTGCTGTCGGAGACGTTCTGCAGAAGATCTACTCTGACGTGACCGGGCAGGAAAACGACTCCCAGATGAGCCCGGGTATGGTCCGCGGTGGTGGCTTTGCCTTCTCGGACATGATGAAGAGTAAGGCCGGGCGCCGTTACTTGGGCAACGCGGTCCTTGGTACTGGCTACCTGAAGTCCGTAGCAACACAGACCTTCATCTATATGCGCGAGAACATTCTCGAAAGTCCCGAGCTCATTGCAGAACGCGAGTACGATCCCTACACCCGGGAAGAGATCATCCGAGAGCATGAGATCACAGAGGATGACGTTGTCCATGCGATGTCCTTGAAGATGACGATGCGTTCGAACCGCAGCTCGTCTGCCGTCAGCTTCGCCGAGCGCCAGGCAGATCTCAACAACGCCAAGGATAGTCCGTTCCATGATGCCTATCAGGTCTGGGTGGACTACTACCAGGATGACGAGCGGGCGACGCGTCTCCTCAAGCCCCCGGCGACCGTCCGGGAGGAGCAGGAGCGCAGGAACCAACTCGAAGAGCAGGAGCGGGCCCTGGGGATTGCCAGGGCTGGTCAGCAACAAGGCCAGGAGCCAGCCGCCCAGTCACTGGCTGGGGCAGGGGCCACGGCACTAGCAGGAGCCTAGGATGGGCATATTCGGAAATCCAGACAGGCCAGGCATGAAGGATCCGGAACTGGCAGCCTTGCGCCAGGAGCTGGACCAGCTCAGGGAACTGGAGCACAAGGACATGATCAAGTCTGAGGTGACTCGACTTCGGAAGAAGTACGGATCTCAGGCAGAGAAGACGATCGATGATCGTATGCGCGAGTTCTGGGAATCCAAGGGGATTGGAGTCATCGATGTTAAACGTCGTCGATCCAGCTAGCGCACTCAATCTCTCCGATGCGCAGATCCAGTCTACCCTCTCGCTGGCAATCGAGGAAGCAAATGCCCTTGAATCGTGGGGAAGGCTGCTTGACTCTGATGCAGGGAAGCCTCTCCAGAAGCTCGTTGTTGATCGCAAAGAGGCGATACGCGACCTCTATGGCAAGATCAACATCACGCAGCCGGAAGCCCTGGCATTGCTGGGAAACTTCCAGGGTCGCGAGGAAGAACTCAGCGCGATCCTGAACGGGCGGGATGAGCAAACTAGGATGCGCAGAAAAAAAGAGCTTGCACGTGTCATTGAAGTATGCAAGAACGAGAGCAATAACAGGAAAGCACAGCGTTCGCGGGCCGCGACAACGGGAAACGGGATTCTATACCAGGAGGAGAAACCGTAGATGAAGACAGCAGAGCAACTCCAGCAAGAGCTTGAGGCCGCACAGGCCGAGCTAGCAGGCACAAAGGAGCAGATCGTAAGCCTGCAGGGAGATCTCACCAAAGCCCAGGATCAGAACAAGTTCTACGATGACAAGTTCAAGACCTGGGGCACCGAGATCGGAGAACTCCGGAAGCTGCACGAGAAGCAGACTGCCGACATCGCGGATCTCACACAGAAACTTTCGCAGACCACAGGGCCTACTACCGAACCGCCGGCGACCGGCACGAAACCCGGACAAGGACCATCTCCAACGGAACTCGGAACCGAGAACGAAGCGATTGTCGCTTCGCTTTCGGATGAAGAGCAATCCGTTCTGGACGAGGTCTTCGAATCCGCTTCTCCCGAAAAGCAGAAGCTTATCGAGGAAGACGAGGGTGTCCGGAATGAGTTTCTACGCCAAATAAAGCCGCCACAGCGGAGAGGTTGGAGGGGTGACCCAAAGTCAACGAAGCCGGATGACCCGCCCGATAACTCGGACTGGGTCAGGAAGCTGTTCACTGACAAAAAAATCGCAGGTTTCACCCCTCCGGGATCTGAAGGTGGCGAGCACTCGACCAGGAGCAAAACTCGGACCGATGCGTCTGTTCAAGGACAGTCACATGTCAATCCGAATGACTTCCTAGGTCAACTGAAACGTGACCGCGCCAACCGATCTGCCTGAGCGGTGTAGCCGAAATCGAAGGAGGCTACGATGCCCCCCGCGACAATGACACCAACCGCATTTCCGTACACCACGCGGCAAGCAGCCTGGGATGTGCTGGCTCAGAGAGGGACGCTCGATCGTCCTCTCTCCTGGGTAGACGCTCAGAATCAGATCGAGTGGCTCTATGGCCAGGACAATGGCCAGATGCTCTCACTCGTCGAACGTGTCCCGAATGATGGCGAGACGCTTGACAACGTCCGACAGAACTGGCGGGAGATGCAGCGGCGCGAACTCGCGACGACCTACAACAACGCAGTGGCCGCGGCAGACACCTATCTCGACATGGTGGATCCGTACATTGCGGTTGTCGGCACCTTCCTGTTCAGCCCGCATGACGGCGAGGTGATGGAAGTCATCAACGTCGACTACACGAAGGCGAACGGCTGGGTAAACGGCGTCGGGGATTCCTGTAATATTCTCGTCGAGCGAGCGCAGGGCACGACGGTCCCGATCGCGAAGCTCGCAGGTAACGGCGTGATTGCTGGCCCTGCGTACATGGCAGAACAAGATGCCGTGAAGGATGGGATGGGTGAGCAGCCCGGTGCAGAGATGCACAACTTCCTGAGCCTTGCGTCGACCTCGCTGTCTGTGACGCGGATGCAGAACAACACGATGGTCTACGACAACTGGGGCCAGGTCCCCAAGGCGCAGGTTGAGATCCTGCTCCAGGCGCGTAGGCACACCGGGTATGCCCTTCTGTTCGCTCCGCGGATGACGAAGGACACGAGTGGCCGCGGCCAGCTCTACATCGGGTCCGGGGCGCTGCCTCAGATCCGGTCGAACATCCTGGACCTCCGGGGTTACGCTTCGAACGTCTCCTGGCCGATCTACAACGCCTTCTTCTTGAAGTTGTTCAGGCCTGACGCGACGTCGCAGGAAAAGACCTGCCTGGCCGGCGAGAACCTGTTCGCGACGATGCTTCGAATGGGGCGCGACCTGAACCTTCTCGACCGTGACTCGTACTTCGAGCCCGAAATCGGCGCGAACGTCATGACGATTCGCACAGAAGAGGGTAACGCGGTCAACTTCATCAAGGATCGGTTCGGGCTCCAGGCGGGCACGCCGTACTTCCTCGGTGATTGGGGCTTTGTCTTTGACATGGCGCATCTGTCGGGTGCCCACTTCGAAGGGTTCCAGGGCCAGTGGTATCAGAACATCCAGGACAATGACGACCTCACCACGCGGAAGGACGCGTACATGTGGTCGTGGATGCTGCGCCTGATGCACGAGTCGTGCCATGGTGTCATTCGTGGCGGCGTGAGCCGTCTGTTGGAACGGCCGTAGTGCCATAGCGAAGAGGAGCTAGCATGCCTGACAGCAGCCCAGAGCAAGAGACGCCGAAAGAGACTGCGACCGGAGATGGAGCGCAGACTCAAGAGGCAAGCAAGGAAACCAGCGCGAAGAAGCTGTCCGAAAAGAAGGTCGATATCGTTCAGTTCCTGTCACGAAGTGCCAAGGAGCTTCAGGTTCAGATCATCCTCGAGAAGCGCTCTGGGGATGAGGATCTGGTCGCGGAGTTCTACAATCACGCCTATGCCGTCGATACGTCTACGGTTAGGGGGAAGGCAATTCTCAAGGGAATGCGTGAACATCCGAAGTTCGGCAACACATTTGTCGAGGTGGGAGAGGCTGTCGGCGAAGACAACCTGCGAGCCCAAACGGAACTTCACCGTCAACTTCGGGCGATTGTCGACACTGCTGTAACTCAGCGGGATGGCGCTGACAAGCTGCTAGCTTTCTTCACAATGGGAGAGTTGCGGGAGTTTGGTATCAGTCCACACACAACGGACACGGACGAGTTGATCGTCCTCATTCTCCGGAACAAGTCTCTGACATAGAAAGGGAGAAATCCAATGCGAAAAGCAATCGTTTTCGTGGCATGCCTGATCGCATGCGCTCAACTCGCACTCGCGGGAACCGTGACGCAAGAGGTGTCTGCAGTCCAGCGGACGATCGCGCCGAATGCTCGGTGGACGACCGTTGGCAATGCACTGTACGATATCACGCAGACCGATCTTCCTGCGATCATCTCCAGCCTCAATGCTCAGCGTGGGGGCGAGCAAGATGCACTGGAGGACGAGACCGTAGCTTCGGCTGTAGCTGTGACGAATGGTCAGCCGGTGGTGCTGTCTGGCCTGATCGTACAGCTCAACTCAAGCGGCGGCGCCAACAACGCAACGAACACGATAACGCTGACGACTCTCGGCACGGGGACGAACGGAGTGTTCTTCGTCGTCAATACAGGGACGTCCAACCATCTGGCTGTAGCGAAGTCAGGGACATGGAAGTCTGCCGCGCTTGACGTGGGAGAGTCGGAAGCCGCGGTTGTCGTTGGCAACGCGGCGGCGTTCTACGGAATTGAGTAGAGAAAGGAGGGTTGCATACATGCAGCCGAATCAGAGCAGAGCACAAGAAATCAGGACGCAGCACGGGGTTTTCGACAACGACGAGCTTCCCATGCTCCAGTTGAAGATGTCCTATCCGACGATCCCCGGTGAGGATCCGAATGTCCAGTTGACGGGGACGAAAGTTCTCATCGATGCCAATGGCGGCACGGGCGCGAAGGTACTCATCAAGATCACGCAGACACGCGTCGATGGCAACGGCGACGCTCTCGCCGATGTCGACTACGAGTTCTACGGCGCTGCCGCAAAGGATGCCGATCTCGGTTCCGCGGCCAACGCCAAGGACTTCGTGGACCTGATCAACGCCAACGGGCCCGACAACATCCTCGCCCGTATCGCCCATGCGCCGCAGGATGCCACGGTCAACTCGGATGCGTTCGATGACCAGGGCGTTTCTGCAGATCTGTGGATCCCCGCAGATGGTCAGTGGGTGGACTGCCTGCACCACACGGCAGCCTACGTGGACGCGAACAGCGACCAGGTCATGTGGATGCGCCTCGGCCTGCCAGAGATCCAGGACATGGGCTTCATCCGCCTCCTGGGGATCTCCGGGAACAGCACCGGGGTCACGAATGGAATCGTCACACTGTACCGTGACGAGCCCGGCCTGGCCGAACGTGTCCTCATCCAGCCTACGACGCTGGCCGCGGCCCAGACCGACTATCTGGACCTGGACACGGACAAGGGGCATTCGCTCCAGACTCCGCTGATCCTCGAAGTCCGCTCGGACGATCTGTCCGCTGCAGACTTCCTGATCCGGTACCAGACTGGCGAAATCTAGACTACCAGTACTACGAGTGCTGGGCTGGCTGGGTGCAATTCCTGGCCAGCCCGGCCGTACTAGGAGGCCTGCCATGCGCAAGCTAGCTGCATTCATACTTGTCCTGGGCCTGGCCTTGACCAGCCTGGCCGCAGACTACACCAGGAATACCAGTGTCGACACGATCGCTGCTGGTGACCAGACCTTGAGTTGGACCAACATTTCGGCGAGGCCGATGGAGCTCGTCAGTCTGGCGTTCTCGCTGCCGGCCGCGGCGACGAACCAGTTCTCGGTTGATCATCTGCGCGACTACGATGTCATTACCCTTTCGTCTGTCGTGGAGACAAACGTCTTCGGGACCGTCGAGACGAACACCCCATACGTTTCCGCTCGCGATCTGGTTACGATCACCAACAGGATCCTAGGTCCAATCACCCTGACGAACGCAACCTCCAATGTCTACGATACCCGGGATGACGCCAACGGGAACCGTCTTCCGTCAGAGTACTTCGTCGGCCAGGGCGACCGACTGATCTATACCTGGTCATATACCAACGAGGTCAGGCGAGTCATCAGCAATATGAAGTAGGAGACGTCATGAAGCAGCGACTCGCAGCCGGCGCGGCTCTTCTGGCTCTACTGGCTGGTTGCTGCGCAATGGACAAAGACTACAATGTCTATCGGGAGTGGGACTCCGATCATCCTCAATTCCACATCTTCGATTCGGCGTTCAATACGCCAAACCTCGTCTTCTATACCTTCAGCGAGGGCACAAATGTGCTCGATCCGACAGGCAAAACCTGGACCCTGCGCATAGCGAAGGATGACCAGACGGATCCGATGCTTACTGTTTCGGGGACGCCGTACTCCAACCGGGTTGAGTTTCAGGTTCAGACGAACGTCTTCTATCGGTCGATGAGAAGCTGGTACTGCCCGGTGGTGGCAGCCAGCAACACGATGACCTGGACGTTTGCCCGCGGTCAGCTCACGCTTCAGCCGGCGCCGGAGATCAACGCCGCAGAGAAAGCGCTTGCTACGATGGCGCTCTATGGTCCGGACTATGGGCCCTTCACAGGGAGCTTCTCCAACTGGCCTTTTGTTACCACTAGCGAGCTGGGTGTCGGCGTGATGATGATCACGAATTACGACACGAATCTGAACTATGCGGCCGACGATGCAGATCAGCTAGGTGGACAGTTGCCGTCGTACTACGCGATTAGCGCTTCGCAACATCTTGCTGGTATCCTTAGCAACGGTAACGACGCTGCCGAAATAGCGATGACCAACGTAGGCTGGATCGGCCTTGATGTCGATGCATCGGCCCCGGCGCATGACGAGGGCAGGCTGTTCTACGACGAGGACGAGCATGCCGTTGCGTTCTACAACGACGAGAGCGACGTGACGGTGCAGTGGGGCGAGACGCTCGTGCGAGTGCGCAACACATCCGGCCAGACCATCACCAATGGCCTTGCCGTATATCAGGTAGGCACGCAGGGGCATCACCCGCTCGTGGATCTGGCCAGCGCTACTAATGCAGTCATGGCTGTCGTCGTGGGCGTTGCCACGCATGACATTGAAAACAACGGCTGGGGCTATGTCACGGCCTATGGCGGTCTGCATGGCATCGACACGTCTATGTATGCCTCGAACGACGTGATGTACTTGTCGGCCACCCTCGCCGGCGCCCTGACCAACGTCGCGCCCGGCAACGGCTACTACAACGTGCGCGTCGGCAACATACGCAATGCACACGCCACGCAGGGCATCCTGTTCGTAGCGCCAAGGCAGGCCATGGCGCACGGCGAGGTGCAGGGTCTGGCCGCGGCCATTGATGCGGACGTGGCGGAGCATGCCGCGGTCAATGACACGCAGGCATGGATCGTCGCGCAGTATCCTTTGGCCCTGTTAACGAACGGCACGAGAGCTATGGGCGCGGACCTGAACATGGGAACACAGGTTCTTGACCAGGTTGATGCGATTACATTTGGCGGATCATCCTTTGCTAACATGATGGCCCCGGGCATCGATGCTGGTGCCAATACGCTTTGGATTCACGCCAGTAATGCCGTTTATATTAGCGACGGGGCGGGGTACGGTGGCGACTTTCGGGTTGATTATGGCGATACCTACCTAAAACGCCTCTACATGGAAAGAGATATCAGCCTTGGCGGTAACACGGTGTCGAACGGGTCGTTTATCGGCAACGGCTCCGGCCTGACTAATCTGACGCCTGGTAATGTCATTGGCCTTGACCATGGCGCGCATCTTGCCGGCCTTAACGATGATGATCACCCGCACTACGTCACGCATATCGAAGGCACAAATGCATTCCAGGGCACGAACGCCGCACTCACCACGCTGGCATCTGGACATGGCGGGGCGCTGACGAACCTGTCCATCCCCATCGCTGAGGTACTGAGCAATGGCGTGAACGTGGCCGGCATGAGCCCAACCAACGCCACGAGCTATGGCCTGAGCAACGGAACGAGCTTCGGCATCAGTGAATACAACAAGATTACCAATGCGTGGGACTGGGGCAATCATGCCGATGCTGGCTACCTGACCGGCCTGTCCGACAACTTCTGGCAGATCACTGTAGCCAATACCTCTAGTACGCATCTTGCCACATCTGTGGTATCCAATGGCACGTTCACAAGCTCCGGCGCAGGTTGGGCTACGACCAACGGCAGTTGGCTTCTCGATCTGATGGCCTGTCCCTTCGGCGCGACCACGACGCTGACACAGAGCAATCGCATGGCCGTACTGACGGGCAGGGTCTACAAGGTCAGCGCCTACCTGAATGTGAGCGCATCCGGTTCTGCCGAGGGTGTGCTGATCGCGCTGGGCGGCGAGACAAACACATGGACCTCGGGCGATGACCGGACCATCCATGCCGAGTACCTGATCACGCCCGGCATAGACGAGGGCTTGCGCATTGAAATTACGCCGACGAACGATGCCGTGTATCTCGATAACGTGACCGTGCAGCGCGTGACCGAGGGCGATGTACGGGCCGCTGACGATGTCTATGCTGATGTACTGTGGCTACAGGGCACCAACGTGCTGGACCTTGCATCGGGCGACGTGACCGGCGCGACCAACAAGACCGGCAGTATCTCGCCAATTGTCAATGGCACCGGCCCGGTGCCGGGGATCGGGCCGACGACCAACGAACTGACCAACGCGCTGCTTGCAGTGTGGGCAAACCTCGACACGGACAGCACGGATGACGGCGGGGTATTCACTAATCGCAACATGGGCGTGATGACCAATTGGCAAAGCGCGGCTATGGACGGGGATCTGGACGGTGCCGGTAACTCTATTACGGACCTTGTTGGTGTGGTATTTCAAGATGATGACGGAATCGAGTTCCCGGCTGGTGGCGGCAGTGCTGTTACGTTTGACGCTACGGATTCAAGTGTGGACATCGACGCTCCTGTTGAGTTCGAGGCCGGTGCGACGGTCGCGGCTGGTCAGGCCCTTAATCTGGACGAGGGGGCCTTGCAGGATAGCAGAATCGTGTCTGCCGATATCAAGGACGGCGTCGTTGCGAGTAACGACCTGAACTGGGCCACGATGCCGACCGGCCTTCAAGATGGTGACGACACCGGCACGGATGATCAAACCTTGGCCGAGGTACTCACTCAAGGCAGCTTGGCGAATGGCGATATCGACATGCAGACCAACAACCTCGATCTCGTTGATGAGGTAATCTTCGCAGGGTCAGCCGGAACCAATATGCACATGGCGCACCTCTACCATACGGACGGAACCAACTACATGGCCCTTTGGATGGTTGGAGCATCGGTTACCAACCTCTATCCGGTGAAGACGGAATGAGAGCGATCACTGTATGGCTATTTCTGGTTGCACTTACCCATGGTGCATGGGAGATCCACCCATCCCCCGCTGACGGCGAACTGGCTGCGCACGGCACAGGCTACTACGTCTGGCAAGAGGTGGCCGATGATGCCGCCCCTGAGCACCCGCTGGCAGATTGGCCGCAGACAAACAACCTGCTTTTTGGCGTCAACGACTGCACGAACGGCGCTGACGACATTGGCAGCGGGCGGTATCTGGATTATGACGCCAGTTCATCGCCCGGTACATATATCAGCGGCACTGGCGGGGTGGATTTTACAAGCGGCGACGGCGACATGCTGTCCATCTCTGGCACTGACTACACCACGTTTCTGCATGGCCGCACGACAGCAAGCGTGGCATGTTGGGCACGGAGGCATACTACCGCGACGAGCTACCCAATGAGCGGCAGTAATACCACGGCAGCGATCGGGTTTCAGGGCTTGGCTGCTGGCGTGCGAGGACTGTTGCGTAATGTCGTGACGGCCACAGCGACCTTCCCCGCGGACGAGTGGCACCACATAGTATGTACGTTCGAGAACGGGGCATCACCAGACGGGCGAATGTACATGGATGGCGAGTACATAGGTGGCGTATCAATTCCGCACGGATCGCTCGTCCACAGCGTGCGCTATGTGTTTGGCGGGTACGCTCAGGGGAGCGGGCATTTTGACGGCGAACTTGACGACCCGGGCATTTGGTCGTCAGTCCTGACCAGTAATGAGGTTTTCAACTTCCACGCGGACACGACAGGGACCAAGCAATGAACGTTATTTTTCTTACCCTTGTCGTGCTCGTCGTTGGCGACAGCATTGGTGAGCGATACGGCATTCACGCCGAGCCGCACCCCGAGGTTGAGCTGATCCGTGCGGCAGTGGGCGGCACAACAGCGCAGCAGTGGGCATCGACAAACGGACCCTTTTTCGCGGATGCCGTAGCGCAGGCGACGGGTGGCGTTGATGTGATCGTGGTGTCGCTGGGGGCCAATGACTCAACGATTGGCCGGGGCCATGTGTTCCCGGCCCAGTACGTGGCGTTCATTGCTCGACTGCGCGGACAGGTCGGAAACGTGCCGGTGATTGCGATACCATTTCCGGCTGACTGGCGCGTCGGGCAGCGGCATGTTGAATTGATTCGCGCTGCCGTTTGCGAGGCACCGCTGGAGAGCTACACGCTCGTAGATGTTGCCGGGTTGACCACAGAGGCAGACGGTGTCCACTACGACGAGGAGGGATCGCGGGAGTTGGGAAGGCGCATCATTGCGCAGATCATGGGGACTGCGCGAGGGATGGTTGTCTACATCAGATAGGAGGAGGTCGCAGATGAAGAAGGTGTTGGCGGTATTGGCGGTGTCATTGATAAGTGCTGGGTGCCTGACCTCTGAGGGCCCTAGTTTCACCATGCAGGGGACGATCAAGGCCATAGGGCCTGACGTCGAGCATGACGGGACCGAGATCCTGTTCGATAATGGCTTCGGCATTATCGCGCCAGTGCAGGAGTTGCCGGCGTTTGTCGGTGAGTACCTGCAGATAGATGGAACCAAGGCCGTCGTTTCCCCGACCGTGCCGGAACCTCGGGAGGTCCAGCTTGACTAGCATGTCTCGCAAGTCTTTCCTGTCGCTGGCTGGCCTAGGGCTGGCTGGGTGCGCGACGACTGGGCCCGGTCCAGATCCAGACCCCCAGCCGGATCCAGTCCCGGCTGGCGACAGGCTGCTCAGCTCGTTCTTGCGCTGGGATGCCCAGAAGCACCTGGGGCGCATGCAGAGTATCTTGTCCAGGACCTGGACTGATGACCAGTTCTCGCAGGCACTGGCCTGGCACAAGAGCCAGGGGGACAACACCCTCATGCTCTGCCTGGGTGATGTCGGCGACAATGGGGCCGCGGTCTGCATCTACCGGGATAGCTGGTTCGGTGGGGCTGTCGATGATGCTAGGATCGTGGAGATTCAAGGGAGGCTTCAGCGAATCAGCGAGGCCGGGTTCTCCTGTTGGTTCTGGTTGACGTCTGACGATTCCCGTCAGATCTCAACGGCCGGGCTGGATACCCATCTACAGCATGCTGATCTCTGCATGGAGCACTTCGGTGGATGGGCCGCGGCCTGGTGTGCCGGACTCGAGATCGATGAAGATGGCAGAAAGCGCCATGAGAAGCAGATCATTGCCAGGTTGCAGGGCGGCAGTACTGCGCCGGTCTACACCCACTACACGCGCCACAACGTGCGCAAGGCGATCGACTCCGGGGCAGATGGGCACTGCATGCAATGGTCGTTCTCGACGTCGTATGGAAGCATAGAGAGTGATGTAAGGGCGGCTCTTGGCGTGGCGCCGGCCGACTTCCTCCTCCATGCCACTGAGTACGATAGGGATTCTTCGAAGGGATGGGGCAAGAGGCTCGTGGATGCCATTGCGGATCCGCGGCTGACAGGGTATGGTAACGGATAAGAGCTACTGGGGTCGCAGAGGGGAAGGGTGGTGAAGGTGGGAATGACAGGAAGTGTCGTTACAATGTGCGTGCTAGGTGGTGGGATTGTCTTTGCGCAACTCCCGGATCCGCTTTCGACGGGCGGGAAACTAGCCCAAATGGGCGTAACCGGGATTCTGGCAGTCGGGATCGTAGTCCTCTTGTATCACGTCAGGGCGCTGAACAAGGAACTCAGCGAGCAGCGAGAGCTTGAGCGTGCTGCAAATACCAATCGGGATGCCAAGCTTGTTGGGCTGATTGTTGAAAACACTGCCGTAACGTCAACAAGTAACAGCGTTCTAGGCGATCTGAAAGAGGCTGTCGACAGGAACTCGGGCGTCATCGAGAATCTACGACTTGACGTTGCATCTCACTACGGAGGTAGCCGGAACTGAGGGGTCGCAATGCAGCCGTTCAAGGTCACCAGGGATTGCGACGGGACCCTGCGCATAGACATGATCGGTGATCTGAGACTGTCGGCTGACAAGAAGGAGGTGATCGGTGAGAAGAGGCCGGATGACAAACAAGATTCTGAAGGCTGCTCTAGGGCAGACGGATCCGAATCTGAAGATGGAGGTTCATGATCTTCTGAACGACAAGCTCATCGACCTTTGCCGGCAGCATCCGTACGAAGCGTTGCGCAGATCTATTGACGTGACGGCAAGTGCGGATGGCGTTCTTCTCCCTGCCAATCTGATTGACATCCGGATGGTCCGAAACGCAACGGCGAATCAGGATCCGTTCGAGGTCTTTCGTCGCGACAAGAAGGACCTTCCGCCGGATGACAGCGGCTATCGCTACTACGCTGAGGCGTACGGGCAAGAACCACTCGTCTACAAGAGTGACCTGGAAATTGGCAAAGGCGTGGATACCTTCACGTCTGCCGGGCTGACTGATGATCATACCGGAGACTACATCGTCTTTGGCGAAGAGCCCGGCTACTATCTGCTCACTGCTGCGAAAGAGTTCGAGCCGACGTACTATGGTCCGAAGATAGAAGCTGACGGAGAATACATCATCCGGCCGGCGGCGACGCGTCGTCTCTTCGTGGTGGACGATAACGAAGAGATTACGACGACTCTCACTACCTTGCGCGTCTACTACTGGGAGCATCCGCAACCACTCTATCTCGATGTCCAGGAGCCACCTCTTCCGTATCCGGAGGCTCTCATGCTCATGGTACTCCGGGCACTGCCTGAAGCACGAGAGCGGCGCCCTGTCTCTCTCAGTGAGCTGGAGGCTGCGATTGCCGAGTGCGAACGTCTCGACGGTACCTGGCTCTTGGATGTCCCCCCGCGGTCCAGGACGGGTCGCAGGTTCAACGCAACTAGCACGGACATCTTCGCAACGAGAGGCGGCTCTGCTCGCGTAACGCCGCCATGGGAGCGCTAGCATGCCAGATCCAGATCTGAACCAGATCAAGAATATCGCCAACTGCCGGGAGATGCTGGAGGAGCGCCTGGCCAGGTCGCTTGAGGGGTCTGGCCTAGCCAGCCAGTTCGAGCAGCTCCGTGACGACTCGACTGTTATCCGTGCCTTCAAGCTGGCCGTTCCCGACAGGATCCCTGATCTGGAGCAGTACCTGGACCTGTTCACTAGTGCTATCAACACTGAGCCTAAGAAGACCGTCCAGGATCCAGAGGTCGACCAGGTCAAGGTTCCTGGTGTGTTTCGCCAGGTCCAGACTAGGCCGATTCGTGTCAACGAGCGGGGCAAGTCAGTCTGGTACCTGGTCCAGATACTCAGAGAAGGATTTTATCAAGAGCTGGACTGGCCTAGCGCGAAGCTGCTAGAAGCCTTCTACGCGGATGGCAACTCGCAGGCTATCGCTCCCCCGGGTGGTTCAGCTCTTGACAATACTACGACGGACAACCCTTCCGAAGTGATCATGGTTCGCTTTCCGAACCTGGATCCGGAGAAGCTGCAGTCCATTGCACAGTCAGTCCAGACGTCTTGCACTAACCTCACTCTTGAGGGACAGCTCTTTGCAGGACCATTTGACAAGGTCGTTGTCCACCCGCAGAAATCAGAAGATGGGTCGGGCTTCTGTGACGTCCTGCTTGCGAAGAGCAAGTACACGCTGAATCTTTTCGCCAGGTACAACACTTCTGTCGCGCAGTCGATCGGCAAGATGTGGAACGTTCCTATGAAGCTAGCGCAGTCGATCGTCACTGCTTGGAAGGCGGGTAGCGGCCGGTCAGCAGACGCGAACTTCCGGACTGGGCAGCACCTTGTCGACCTCGTTCTCACTGCAACTACTGGCACCGAGAACCTTACGACGGACTGGATCCAGATCTCCTGCGATACGTGGGAAAGGTACAACCTGGCATGGGGGTACACGGAGGCAGAGGCAGATCAGTTCATCACGGATCACAGTCAGGTGATTGGCACTGAAGTAGACGGTCATGCAATCATGTCGCGCCGGATCGTCAAGATCGACACCCGTGGCATGGATGGGCTCTTCGACCTGATCATAGTCGAGCGTAGCTTCGGACCTCACGCGGATCCAGTACTCCCTGACGTGACGTTCACCCTGGCTGTAGGCGATGCCATCCAGCGTCTTGAGGCGTGGGGGTACAATCTGCGAACATCCGAGATCACTTCCGACGCTTTCAAGGAAGCGTATAGCGTGGCGGCAGAGCCGACTCTCGCGGAAGTCGGGAAGACCTACGAGATCCGGATCACTCGGGAAGACGACTGCTCATTCGACTATCATGCGATCGTCACGACGCAGACGAAAGTCATCTCTGGCGAGCTAGAAGCAGACCACACCGCAGGCAAGGGAATCAAACGCAAGGTCACTGCTTTGCGCGGGGCAACGGCCGACGAACTCGAGGATGCCCAGGTCAATGCGACAGTTACCAAGCAGGTAGACGTTCGTGTGGAAATGCGGGACGATGGTCTTGCTGTTGGCGCGATTGGGGAGACGGACGTTGTCGCTACGGCAGATGCAGACCTGACGACGACCGGGACTGGAATCATACACGAGTTTCATGTCGGCAGAAACAATGAGACTTTCCCGGCCGTTGCCGGCACTCGGCTGACTCGTATCTCCGGAGAGGTTGCAGTCAACGATGCGGGCGGGCTCTCGCACCATGTCCACACGCAGAACCTAGTTGAAAGTGCAGACACCTGGAACGTTGGATCCCGCGGCCGGCAGGTCGAAATGCAGGCGGGGCACAATAAAGCATCTCTTGTGGATCCCGCCGTTACCGGAACGTCTGTCAAGGGGCTTACTGTCGATCTCATCCCGCAATGGGACGACATGGGGAACCTCACCTATCGCCTCTTGAACCAGCAGGATGCCGAGCAGGAGCTGGCTGTTGACTACGGTGATAGCGCGTACCGCGTAGACCATGAGGTTCATATTGGGGACGTAACGCAGGATGTTCTCGACCTGCAGAAGTTTGGCAGCGTGGCCGATGGCACCTCGTATATGCTGCGCCCAGGCGTCAGCCCTAACGGTGCGGCCACATGGGAGCTCGTGAAGCGTACGGCTCAGAATCTACAGCCGACAGAGGAAAACGGGTTGAGTCTCTCGAACTTGAAGTCATGGCTTGATGGTCTCGGGTTCTCTGATGTGGCCTATCCTTTCAAGGCCTGCACGCTGACAAACATACCGAAGACCAAGTACTCACTTTCTGGAGACTACTACTACTATCGAACGCTTCAGTTGAATCCGGACGGATCGTTTGATGGTGTGTACGTCGAGCGCACGTATTCGGCACCACTTGGTGAAGATCTGATTGCCGTTACAGCGAAGGTAGGTTCGTGGAACGAGTATGGTCCGGTGCAGTCTGCAATCATAGGAAACAAGCTCTACACGTATCAGCACATCTTCACCGTTGGGTACGAGTTCGTCTTCGACTTTGATGAGGTGGCGACATTCCTTCATGCAGCCGGGCACTCCTCGCGGTGGATGAAGATGAACTTCAGCGGGCAAGAGATCTTCTATGCCGAGAAGTACACGTTCGTCAACACGACTTCGCCTACACTTCAGGGGACATTTGCGTGACATTGCCATTTAAGAGTGTGCCGCGGGGAGAAGTGAATCGCCGCTCGTTTGCCGCACGGGGATCCGTTGCGGTCAATAACCAGGGGCCGCAGGGACGTCTTCACTCAAAATCTTTCTCTTCCCGCCCCCCGCTCCAGGCGCAGAATGACATGGCATCTCAGCTTGAGAGCATGCTTCGTGCTAGCGGTGCGGAGGTCGACGTTAGCGCCGAAGATCTCACGCGTGCCCTCGAGCCGCCGGAGGCTGGGGAGGATGTTCACCGACCGTCAGCCGATGAGCAGCGTGGATTCATTCCAGTGGGGAAGGCAGACAGGCCGCAGGAGTATCCGCCTCTTCATGGTGCGATAGATGGTGCCGACATCACCTTGACGGATGGGTTTGTGTTTGTCGGGGATGCCAAGGATAAAACTGGCGGTGCTCGTAATGGGGAGTATGGCTACTACTTTGATGATTTCACGTTGGCCTTGCCGCCTGGTGGCCCATTTGCCCTTCCTCAGTACCTCATCCTCACTGTCGATATCAACAGCGGCCCATGGGATGATGATGATCTGGATGGCATCTTGTCGGATCTGGAAGACATAGACGCCGATGCCGGTGATTTCACAAGTAGCCACCAGCCAAGTATCGGATGGTCTGCGACCATACCGCTTCCTGGAAAGATGCGGATCTTGGGGTTGATCGATCCAGTTGGCAATGCGTGGAGTTGGAACCAGCGTTTTTGGGGAGGGAATCTTTGGTTTCCTCGCATGCTGGACACACGCGAGCACTATGACTATGCTTCTGGCGTCACTACAATGACATGGTCCTATCAGTTCGGCTACGAGTTGACCCATGAGGACAGCACTTCAACGTAAAGGCAACCGGCTCTGTAGCCAGCGTTCAACTGGAGAAGAATATGACTTTGGGAATAGATGAGCTGTTCGATGCTAAGAGCAGGGTTCTTCGCGGGACTGAAATCGGTCTTTCCAGGAATCGACGGGAAATGGCGGGGCGCCGAGGGGATGTGCTCGAACAGGTCGCGATAGAAAAGTTCGCGAGTGAAGTTGGCGAAGAAGCGGCCGTCTCGAGATTGAACCCTGACCGGGTATCAGAGCTTCAGCAGCATCCAGTCGTTGGGAGCCATACCAGCCCGAGTCATCTTCCTGGCACGGTCGAGGACTTGCGTACAACTAGCTCGCGTGTCGACGAGTCGCATGTCCAGACTGGCAAGCCTAGCTTTGCCGTGACCACGGCCAAGGAACTGGAGACCCAGCGTGCCCAGCAGGAGGCCCAGGAGTTCGACCTGCAGGTCTTCGACAAGGCCAAGACCCAGATCAACCAGGCACTGGACCAGGCCAGGCAGTCACAGGCTGGCTCGCTGGCTGGCAGGATGGCCAGGGTCAAGGCATTCCAGGCCATGGGGCGCCGGGGGTCTGCCATGCAGCACGATCCCAATGCTCTGGACGCGGTTGAGCGGCTCGTCAACGGGCATGCAGTGTCGGCCGAAGAGTTCGATGCCGGCTTCACCGTGCTCAAGCAGCTCGACACTCCAGGTAGTGGTGCCTCTCGTCTCTCTCGTGGGGAAAAGGATGTTCTCTTCCGAGCAGAGAGGGACTTGAAAACCGGATTGCAGAAAGTGCAGAGCAAGGTCGCTCAGCGCCCGACTATGCCGATCACGGAGTGGAACCAACTCCTAGCGTCTGCGTTTCAGAATCCTATCGTACGGCACAAAGGGATGGCCCTTGCAGCAAAGGTCATGCCGGAGGGAATCGTCACAGAGCAGTCGATAGACAAGGCCAATCGGCCTGTTTTCCGTGACTACCTCATGCGAGAAAAGGGTCTGTCGGAATCTGAGGCCGATGATCTCGTAAAGCATCTGCACAACAGTCCGGCAGCAATCTCGCATTACGAGCAGTTCAATTCCGAGCGCGTTCCGGATGCCTGGTACATGGGAGGGGACGGAAAGCCGCGCCAGCATCAGCGCCCGAAGAAGAGTGAGCATCAGCCCTGGGAACTCGCTGCGGCCGACATGGCGCGCACCCGTGTGATGTCTCCGGGATACCGGCCGTCGCAGAGCAGAGATGAGGCCGGGGCGCGTGTCCTTGCTGGGGCAGGCATGACGGAGCGGGATGCGCAGTGGTACGATGACGACGAGGATGCGGATGAAAACGCACCGATGCCGGCCGGCCTGATCAGTGGGCCTGGCGTTGTGAGCTGGAAGACTGGCGGGCAGACCGCGGTGATCGACAAGGCCACAGAGCTCTACGATAGCGGGAAGTCTTATCCGGATTCCATCGAAAGTGCCATTGCCTGGGGGCGTGGCGAAGGACACATTGACAGCGACGTGCAGCACACAGGTGAGTTTCTGCAGATTCGCGGCACCATCCGTGAAGGCATGAAGGCTCGCAAGGATCGCAAGCTTGAGGTAAGCAGGCGTCAGCTAGAGGCGCAGAAGCAGTCTGCGCAGAACACCCTGTCCGAAGCGCTTATCACTGTCAGTCGGGAAGGTAAGGTCACTGCCAACTCGAATACGTTTCAGCCACTCAGCGAAACTGAGATGCGGGCGCTCGTCGACGAGTATTCGCTTGCTGATGCGAACGGCAACCTAGATCTTGCCAAGGTCTCGCTTCATGTCGACGCGAATGGCGTGACGAAGCTAGGTGCCGTGGAGCATTTCATGCTCGACTCACTCGCCAGGGGCAGCGGGATTACGATAGACAGCCCGGCCGGGCGTCGGTTCGCTGGGTACATGACGAGCGTTCCGCAGTCGCAATGGCCCCGTGAGATCCGTGTCGCACATCAGAAGGTCTACAACGATTTTCGCATGGGCGCCACGTTGCGCCGGCACGAGCTGATCAAGGACAGGCAGGCTCTCGCACTCGAGAAGAACGCTCTCTCTGTGAAACTCCAAGAGAGGGGCGTTGGTTTCACCAACTGGATGAATCCGCAGAGCCTGACCAAGGTCCAGCTTCCAACCGGGAATGCTTCCAGGGAGGTCTGGGTCGCCAACCCCATGGTCGGCGAAATGCTTTCCCGGGTACAGTTGCTTGATGGCCCGCTGCAGGATGACATGATGCAGCGTCTGGGCAAGACTCTTCAGAACGAAGTGTATGGTGCGGACGCCACTGGGTTCTGGAGTGAGTTCAAGGGTATGGTAAGGCCGTCGTGGCGCGATGAAGTTGGGCCGCAGGGAGAGGGACTCGGCAAGTTGCTGTCTCAGCCTCTTAGCAAGATCTTGAAGCATGACTTCACTTCGCCGCACGTCAGCATGGATACGCACTTTGGCCGGTCGAAGGACGCTGTCACTGCCATGTTCTGGAACACGGATGATCCCATTCGCGTCATGTGGGCAGAGCGCCGTAGTGACGACCTGCAGCGGCTCATGACCGGCAAAGAGAACTCAACCGTCTGGAATGATCTCGCCAAGTTGTCTGGGAACCTGGCAGGCGAGACGAAGTCAGTCGAAGACGTTGCGACCGGGGGTGCATTGGGGAAGAGTACGGTTGTCAAGCACCTGACTGAAGCAATCGGCAGGGATCCACTGATCTCTCAGCTCTGGAGCGACGGGAAGCACATGCCTGCCCTCGAACTAGCGTACGTCAAGACCGTCGAGAAACGGATGCGGATCATTGGCGACGTGGCCAACGATGCCATGCTCGCACTCGGAGAATCGTTGAGCACTGTGCCCGGGATGGAAGTCTTGCTTGGTGATGTCGGCGTTGGGCGTGTCGACGAGATCAGTGAGTATTTGTCAGATGCGCTGGACGGGGCAACGCTAGAAGAGTATGACGCGTTCATTGAAGCGATTGGCGCCTATGACGCTGCATTCACTGAGCTAAGTGATCGCGTCAAGAAGCTGAACACAGAGCTTGGCATGGACAAGGAATACTCGAGATCTCTCTCGCTGGACAGAGGCGCGAACCTTCCCAGCTTTGAGCAGATGGCTGCGGTCACTAAGGCTATCAACGCGAAGACGGCATTTACCGTCGAACCGACACCTTCCGAAGATGGCCTTGTCGGGTTTGGTCCGCGAGTGCCTGGCATTCGTTACAAGGCCCGGCGCCAACCTCTTGAGCGAGAGACTGATATCGAGCGGATCATGAGACCGTTCTTGGAAAGTCTTCGAGAGTCAACCGGATCGGCTGCCAGCCTGAAGTCGCGGAGGGTCCAGTAATGCCAGAAGAACTGCGGCTAGACGATGCCCTTGCCAGCATGCACGAGAACGATAGGACCATGCCGGACTATGTCAAGATGACAGAGCCCAGCGAGGAGGAGATGGTCGACTGGAGCGTTGCCAGGCATGAGCAGGCTCCTAGCGGCCAGAGCGGGCTGGAATCGTTCGGCAAGGGTTTGGCTGGTCGCGCTGCGGCCAGTGCCAGGGGTCACCTCAAGACCGTGGCCATGACTACTGGCATTGGGTCCAGGCTCAGCTCCAGGCTGGAAGCTGGCCAGCGCTATGCTGGTAACTGGGCCATGCCGCAGGAGATGTCTGGCAAGATTGCTCACTTGCTGGGGTCTGGTACCTGGCAGGGTGCGGAGATGCTGTTGTCCGCAATGATTCCTGGCGGCATTGCTTCCAGCGCGGCCACAAAGCTAGGTGCTGGTACAAGCCTGGCCAGTCATGTCGGCTCGAACGTAGCCAGAGCTAGCATGTTCTGGAACATGATGTCTCGCACCACCGGGGAGAACGTCCAGTCTTTGATGGATGCCGGCGCGGACCCGGAAGATGCCTGGACCATTGGCGTGATCCAGTCGATCGGTGAATCTGCCGTTGAGCAGATGTTCGGTGTTGAGGCCATTGTCGCTGCAAACGCCGGCCGCATTTGGGCTGGGCCCGTGGCGCAGCAGCTTCTCAAACGGGGCGCCTACAAGGAGGCGGCAAGACTCTACGGTAAGGCGTTCATGTGGCCGAAGACGAGTTCTGCCGTGGCACAAATAGGCATTGAGATCTGGGAAGAGAATGTTCAGCAGGGGATGCGGGACATTGCACACATGATGGTGAATCCTGAACACGAGGTGGATCCGCAGCAGTACCTGAACATCTCTGCGCAGACTGCCGTCTCTGTTCTCCCTATGCTGGCAATGACTGCCGGAATGCGTTCGCTCAGCAATGCAAGGGTTCAGCGGGATATCGGGCAAGCGACACAGATGCCGGACGCGCAGCAGCAAGAAGCTGCGTTTACGGTCGACGGTGAGTTCAGCGAGGAGGCTCTCGCTCAGCATGAAGGGGTAATGGCTCAGGTATATGAGCGTGCCTGGGATGCACTGAACGCGATTGAAGACGGCAACCAGGCGGATATCCACGCCAAGGCTCTTGTCTCTCTGATCAGCAACGCTAGCATACACATGGCCGCGGCCGACCCTTCAATGTCTCCGAACGACTTCATTGAGTCGATGGGTATCCTTGATCTTTCCCGGGAAAACCTAGATCCGGCAGCGTTGCGGGATGTGCTGACTCGGGACGGCGCAACCGACATCGACGTGATGCGTGAGTTGCACCGTCAGGTTCCTCAGTTGGCCAATCAGATGTTCGATCTCTCCGACATGCACGAGCAGTCGAGGCTCAGGCATGACAACGTTGCCCTCGAGCGTAGCCTTGAGGCGCAGGCCAGGCAAACAGGGCAGGAGCATTCCCGGACATCCGTCTTCGTGGCTAAGTCAGAGGCGCAAGTCGAAGGGCTGAAGGGTGTCTTCGATAGACAAGTTGACGGGGCAACTGTACTTGAGGCGCGGAATATGCCGATCGAGATATTCTCTGCTCTCTATGCCCATGGTGTGCTTCACAACGTTGAGATCAACGGCGAGATGTATAGCATCCATGCCCGTGGCGTCGATCCGGATACCGGAGTGGAGATCGAGCCCGGCGTGCTCGTCTTCCTGCCGGGCGAGGTTGAGGCACAGCAGGAGGTGAGCAAAGAGAGTAGGTCGTCTCAGCTTCTGGCGGATGTACAGATGCGAGAGCTTCAACTGCATCGAGCAAGCCAGGCCCTGGACATGGCGGATCACGCATACAGCAGGTCAGAGCTGCGTGGGATCAATGAGAGCTCCTCTATGATCGAGCAGCGCCGGGCCCGGCAGCGGGCAGCAACAAGGCTCTTGAATCTCCTGCGAACTAGAGAACAGGAACGTTCTGCACAGCAAGAGGCAGGCAGAGCTGAGCTAGATCGCCGAATGCAGGAGCTGCGTGATGTTGCGACGCGGAGCGCTCAGCGCGTGGCTCTTCGCAACCTCGAAGCCAGCGCCAACGAGCATCTCGACAGGGAGGGTACCGCGCAGGAGTCCCGGCTGATCGAACTGATCGAGGCTGCTCAGCGTGTCCAGGAGGGTGAGGTTGCCAGTGATGAGGCCGCGGCAGAAGAGCGGGCCCGGCTTCAGGAGGCGTGGGAGCAGGTCCAGCAGACCGAAGCGCAACCGGCGCCTAGCCGGGTAGACCTTCTGCGCCAGCTCAACGAAGAGGGCCTGGCGCGTGAGTTGGCAGAGATGGGCGAGGTCGAGCAGGAGGCGACTGAAGAAGAGCGGCCGTCAGAAGAGCAGCGCGGCTTGCCGGAGATCGAGGATCTCATGTCCGCGTATCAGGATCTCCTTGGCGGGATCGACTCCGATCAGTTGGCGGATGACGCCAGCTTCGAAGACATCCAGGATTTTCTGCTATCCCGGCGCACCACAACCGAGGGCGAGACAAGCATCGTTGGCCAGTACCTGCCGGAGTACCATCTCTCCATCTGGTACAAGGGGGCAGATGCCGCGGACATCCTCCACGAGTGGGTCCACCACATCCAGTCCCAGGGCTTGATGCCGGCCAAGTTCGCCCAGCCCTTGTACGAGGCCTATCTCCAGGTGGACGAGCGTACTGGCGTGGCTAGCTGGGACAAGGAGGGCATGGTCGACGGGTTCCTGTCCTGGATCAAGGATAACGAGTTGCCGGCCGAGGCTACGCCGGAGCTAGTCAAGGCGTTCGGGTTCATGCGCCAGGTACTGGCACACAATTCCCAGGCAGTCCAGGGCCAGGTGTCCGAGCAAGCGGCCCAGGCTTTCGCTGGCTGGTTCGGCGGGCCAGTGGCCGACCCAGTGCTGGCGGGGGCCAGCCAGGGGAGCCTGCAGGCTACAGCGATGGCTCAGGGGGTGAAGGACGTCACGGCCGTGTCCCGTGATCTGGACGCTAGGAGTGAGGGGCCGTTGCTGTCGGAGCGGGAGCTTCCCCCCGAGGTGGCTCAGTCTGAGGCGTACATGAAGGGTCGCAAGGCAGGGAAGCTCATCCGGGTGAGAGATGATGGTGACCAGGAAGTTGACTACATCCCGGGCGACTACCTGTTTCGCACTGAAGATGGAGATCTCATTGCCGCTACCAGGGATCCGGATCTCCGGCAGTGGGACCTTGAGTCCGTCTATGACTCTCGCGTGTCGACGTTCGATGAAGGAAGTATCCGTAATCCGGATGCACTTCAGCGCTTGTCCGAGGAATTGACCGCTATTCGTCGTAATCTGCATTCTGACGCCATGGATGACGCCTTGGACTTTGTCGAGAATCCGGAAACCGATGGAATGTGGAGCAGGCATACGGAGGGGGCCAGGCAGGGAGGTGCTGCGGAAGTCGTCTCCGACTACCGGTTCATCGAGGACGTGGCCCGGGTCAAGACTGGCCAGCCCCTCCTCTCCCAGCGCCAGACGCTGGAGGACACGCCAGCTAGTCGCCAGGCAGTCCGGAACCAGCTCTACAAGAAGTCCGTGCTCACCCCAGCCGAGCTGGAAACGATTGCCCATGATGCTGGCTACCAGTCCCGGGACCAGATCCCGCTGGCCGACCTGCACCAGCTCCAGGCGCTCAGGCTGGCTGGCCAGAGGGACATGGCTAGCCAGGCCAGGTTCAATGGCAGGGACTATGACCAGCTCTCGAATGACCAGAAGTCGGAAGTGGACCGCTGGATCAAGGCCAAGCATGCCAAGCCTCGCCAGTCACCAGGCGTTGAGCAGGATGTCAGCGAGCTTCTAGGCTACATGGAGACCATACCCTATCCGTCCGCGGAAGCTCACTCTGTCGCCAGGGGTGGCTACCATGCGCTAGCCAAGTCGCAGAATAAAGCGTCATCGTCAGTCCGTGGCATGCGCCTCTGGTGGAAGAACTTCGTCAGTGGTGTTGTGTCTAGGGAAACCCATCATGCAGATACGATCATAGATCATGTCACGGATGGCAACGAAAACGCCTTCCTGAATAAGTTGTGGGACGGCTCGCAGGTCGCCAGGGATCATGCCTGGAACGCCCTGCGCGTAAAGACAAATGACTGGTATCAAGAGGCTAAGCAGAAGCTTGTCGGGCAGAAAATGCCAGACCTGACTCCTCGCGTCACTCTTGCTGGCATGGTCCACAACCGAAACGATGCACTCTATCTCTACCTGAAATACCTCGAAGGTGGATCAACCCTCGAAACTGTCGTTACTGAGGACGGCGAGACGGTGGACAATAGATCTCTTGCGGCTGTCTATGGCTCCAACATTGACCTCTCTCTCGACAAGGATGGACAGAGAAGTGTCGAGCATTTCAAGAATGTCGTGCGGGATGCGATCACCTATGTCGAAGGCGATCAGGAATTGCTGACGTTCAAAGATGAAATCGTGCGCAACGCGTTCGAGCGAGTAAGGCCCGAGTTGGCCCGAGTGCATAAGGATATCACCGGCAAAGAGATGGGGAACATCCCTCTCTATCTGCCTAGTGTGCGCGAGGGTGGCATGATGGCCAACTCGGATTTTCTTCAGGAGCAGTATGACGCTATGTTCCCGCAGGCTGCAGAAGCTCGCAGAAATGCTGAGCAGCGCATGGAGGCCCGCAACCCTGGTGCAATTGGAAAGCGCCTGAATACGGACGTGATTCAGCTCGTGAGGTCCTATATGCAGCAGGCGGATGTATACATAGCGAAGGCCCAATCGCTGCATGACATGGAGAGTGTGCTAAGGAACGCCAAAGTGCATGAGCAGTTTGCCCACAAGGGCTTTAGCAATGAGCATGAGACGCTGCTCAAGTTCTTGGAATGGGAGCGATATGCCAACGGCCGCGGTGAAGTCTCTACTCAGCTAGATAATCTGGTGGACAACACCACATCTCTCTGGAAGCTTTCGATCCTGGCTGGCAACGTGCCCGTTACTTTGCGCCAAGCGATTTCACTTCCAACCGGGATGGCCATGGTCCCCACGCGATATGGCATTCGGATGGGTACGGAGTTCATGCGGAACATCAAAGATGCGGCATTTAATCTGCACCACTATGGCGATCCATTGGCCAACAATGAAACCCGGCAGCTCATGGAGAAGTATAGCCCCAAGCATGCCAGGGGGGTTTTCGACGCGGTCTACGATGAGGTCGTAAGCACATGGGAAAGCTCAAAGCTTCTGGGCAAGGAGTTTAATGGCAAGTCCGTGGCAAGGTGGATGATGCAGAGTCCACAAATCGTCGATGCGATAACTCGTTCGGCTGTATGGCGAGGGGCGTTTGAATACGGCAATCAGCTCTATCGAGACGGGGTCCGCACTGACGGCCAGGTTAAAACAGAGGCAGCTAGGTTTGCCGACAAGATCACAGACCGCACGCAGCCGGGAGTCACGCCGTCTGACAGGCCGCTTGGTCTTCGCGGTAAGGCGTGGAAACGTGCGTTGCTTCCGTTTCAGACGCAACTCTTGAATGAGTTCAACATCATGCTCAAGGACGAATACCGTCCAATGAAGCGAGCTTGGCGCGATGGTGGGGCACCGGCAATGTTTCAGGCTCTGATCAAGGCCGACAAGGGGAAGACCAGCGTCGGGCACAAGATACTGTTCACGCATGTCCTGCCGGCCTATTTCCTTGGCGCCCTTCTTCGGGGCCGGTTTCTGCGCCCTGAAGAGCCCGAAGACTGGAACACATTGATGAATGACATCTTCACGTTTGGCGTGATGAAGAGCGCTCCTGTCGTTGGTCCGCTAATCGGATCGCGGTTGATTTATGGCCGGGCCGTGGACGCAACAACCCCATACCTGGAGCTGCAGAACAATCTCAAGGAGGCCATTGCCGCCACCGTTGAAGGGCTCCGTGATGATGACAAGGCCAAGCTGGAAGATGCCGGAATCAATGCTATCTCGATAGCCGGGTTCACCGGCACGCCAAAGATCTTCACCGACTACCTCAAGCGCCTTGCTCGTGATGATATTCCTGAAGGCTGGGAAGAGCACAAGGATTTCATCATGCACTTCAGAGATGATGAACCGGAGTAGTCTCCACTTTGTGCCATCTCAAGAAAGCAGCAACCGACGAGCTCCCGGGGGACGTAGGCGAGTGGCGGGATGCTGTGATGCGCTTTCGGGATGACGAGGAGTAGACTCAACGGTAGGCTTAGCGGTAGGTTCTGTGATGATCTGGTCGTCGTGATCATCTTCGCCAGTTGGTAGCTTTGGAAAGCGGTACGGAAAAGGGATTGTCTTCATCCTGGTTCCTTGGGCACCAGCACGGAGACTTCTAGCTTGCCTGGCATCATGGTGCTAGCTCCTTGACAACCAGCTTGAGCTCCAGTCTTCTAGCCAGCAGGTATTCTTCCGTGAACCTGACCAGTGGCGGGTTCTTGTTCTGGATGTGCCAGAGCCAGTGGTGCTGCCAGTCTCTGCGCAGCAAGTGCTGGAACTCTGCAGGCTGTTCTTCTGCCCATGGGTGGCAGGTATCGTTGCACAGATACACTCCGTTCATGAGTGCGAATCGTGTGGCGTGAATGCGTCGTTTGATGATGTGGTGTCCGGCGCCGGGCCTGTGCCATCTGCACCTAGCGCATGTCCCGCGCCAGATGCTAGCCTGGGCCTGCTGCCAGAGCTGGTCGCACTGGCGCTCTAGTCGCTGGAGTCGGGTCATAGCTGGACCCCGGACTCTTCCCAGACCAGCGGTTCTTCCGGTTCGTCAGCCATGGCCGTGGCAATGGCCTTTCGCGTTTCGTCCTGCATTCGCGTTGATGCCTTAGCCATTCGGTCCATCATGTGGATAAACCGCAACAAGTCTATGCTCTCGTTGCTGCCAAACTTCCCGCCGTTGCGCTGCGTATCGCATATGTTTTTCAGGGTGTAGCTCTTGGGGCAGCCACTCCAGTCGCATCCTTGCGAGCACCTTGTTGCTGCTACCGCCGTCCAATAGGCATTGACGGACCTCCAGCGCGGGATCATGTTTCGGATGGATTCTCTCATATCACTTCCTCCTGGTTGATGAGGTCGAACGCTTGCCTTGCTCGCCTGGATCCATTCACGGCCAGCTCTCCAAGGTAACGCCAGACCTTGTTTCTGCGAGCTAGCCTAGCCTCTTGCTCTGGGGTCAGTCCTTGGAACGTGTTAGCTGTGCCAGTCTGGAAGGAGAGACTCCCGTTTCTTCGGTGAAAGATATGGGCCACTGGCTTGTAGATCTCGGTGATCATGGCTACCTCCAGGGGTAGGTGAAGAACCCTTGCCGCCCGCGAAATGCCTGGAGTGGGATTGCTTTGGGATCTTTAAGCACAAAGCCAAAGGGACCAAAGAACCAAGGACTGCCGGATTGCTTAACGCAGTCGACGATCTTCACTGTGCCTACGATCCCTCCGCGCTCAAACTCGTAGGTCTTCGGCATCTGGATCTCGGGCCACTCTGCTCGCACAAAATCGTAGCCTTCCTGGTCGAACTTCTTGCCAGTGTGAACGGCAATGATGCCGCGTTGCTGGGTCGGCCAACTCCGGTTCTCGATATCCTTCCCTCCATGCAGAATAAGCCATGCCCATGGCTGCCAAATGGATAGTGCTTTCATTCTTTCTCCTGTACGATTACGTGAATCGTGTTGCCGGATCCGTCCGTGAGCTTGATCTGGTTCTTAGGCATGTATGGATCTTCTATGACCTGGAAGTGCCAGTCTCCTATCTGGAGCGTTTCGACCTTCTGCTCGTTGAGTTTCAGTACATGCTGAAGAACGTCTAGGCAGGGGAATGGATCCCGTGCGCAGTTTGAACACTTTGTCCTCGACTCGACGTTGAATGCCCCGCAGTTGCTACAGACTTTCACCAGCGCAACTCCATCTCTATCCTCGGCTTGTTGAAGTCCTCCCAGATCTTCTCTTGAAACCTGGTCCCCACAATGCGCTCATCCTTACTGAAAAGGATATCCATGAGGGCTTTGTCGAGGTTGTCCTTGTCGGGCTTGAATCGGTGGCCCGTTCCGCGTCGTCTCTCGTTTTCTGCCTGGCTCACGCTAGGAGGAATAGGCAGCCAGATCCTCCATGAGAAGGTGAGTGGCTCGGGTAGACGCCAGAGCGGGATCTTGACCTGTCTCCGGACCTCGTCCTTGTACGCGAAGTACCGCTGCGCGGCTGGCTTGAACTTGTCTCGCTGGGTCATCCTGGGCTTGCCTAGTGCCTTGGTGTAGACAGTGATCCAGATCACCCTGCCATGCTTGATCCTGTACTGCTGGACTAGCTGGGCCTGCACTAGCTGGTCAGTCTTGTTCACTGCACTCTCCAGACTTTTGTGCCTCGTGTCTTGTACTCAATGGCGTCGGATTTGCACAAAGGGCAGGTGCCCTGCTTCAGGTGTGAAGCTAGGTCCTTGGCCCCGCATTCCGCGCAGACGATCCTGTGGTCTCGCATGCACTTGAACTTCCGTTCACCCTTGTACGCTTTGTGCCAGTAGGTGATGAGGCTGGCCATGTAGCTCGGGTCTTTCTTCGGCACAAAGAAGAACCAGTAGATTTCCTCGAGTGCGGGGAACGGATACTTTGGTTTCCGCTCCTTGATGTACCGTGTGGGCAGACGCCGGAACTCCTCGGGCGTTCCCTTCTGCACCTTGATTCGTGTCGGCTTTCTTTTTGCCATGTCACTCCTCTTTCTTGATGTCCAGTATAAGGCAGGAGAGGTTCGTGTTGGACCTGGCCTGCCAGACGATGGCCGCTACTGGGATCGCCAGTAGCTGGCCGTAGTACTGCGTGGCGCCGCCGTCGGGTGTCTCTCTAGTTCCTATGTGACCTAGCTTGTTCCAACGGTTACGCCTGCCGCCATCCAGCTTGCCTGACTTGGCCCTGATCTCCCCGAACAACGGCGGCGGGTCCGGGATCAAAGCGTTTCCTATGAACCATTCTTTGTGGTGAACCAGCGGGAGCGTGTCCATGAATATCTGGAAGTAGTCCTTGTCTGGACCACCCCAGAAGAGCCGCCCAAACTGGAGGTCTTGCCAGGCTGGGTTCTGGACGTCACCTCGCCGGTACGTCAGGTTGGCTATCACTGGCATGGCTAGTTCTCATCCATGGTGGTAAGGATTCCTCGTATCGCGCTGTGTGTCCGTTGAGCCATTCGAGGCGGATGCGGACGCTGTAGTCTCTTCCGTATGTCAAGACTGCCCATCGTTCCAGAAACGTGGCCGCCGGTCTAGGTGGGTGAGATGTGATCCACGGAAGGTAACCTTCATTGTGAACCTTTGCTGCCATCCAGTCGTCTAGCTGGACATACAGGTAGTGACATAGCCCTGCAGCAATAAGCATGCAGATGGTCCCTAGGAAGTGATACACGCTCTCCTCCTAGTCTGCCAGCCTGAAGCCAGCCATCTTGCCGTCCTTGACCAGTATCTGTGTCAGGACCTTGTCCGAGTCCAGGTAGTAGAGCTTGCGCCGGCCTAGCTGGCTGGCCAGTAGCAGTACTATCTGGTCTGCGTCATTCGTGATGGTCATGTGCTGGTCATGCGGGCCTAGATCTTCCAGTATGACCAGAGCTGGATGGTCAAGGATGGTCTTGTACTTGGCTGGGTTCATGCCAGAATCTTCCTTGCTTCGTCGCGTGTGTATTCGTGGACATTCCCATTGGGCTCACATGTCCACGGGACGTAGTCTTCGTGGACCGCTTTTCCGAGAGCTTCGGCCGCGGTCTTCATCTTGTCCGTAGGTGTGGAAGCCTCGTCAGCGTCACTCCCGGCGTACTCTTCGTCCAGGCATTCAAGCACAGCTTCGAGTGCTATCTGAGCTAGCGTGTCGCCGTTGTGGTTGATTTGCCTGCGAGCAAACTCGAGGATCCGCACCGGCCACTCGATCCTTTCTGCGATGGAGTCGAAGCCTTCACCGGGTGTGTCGCAGGCGTTTTCGATGACCGTGTTGAGTGCATCCTCCGGGTCGCCGGTTTCCAGTATCTCCCAGTGCTCCTCTCCGTAGAGTAGATCTGTCTTCTTCATGGTGTTTCCTTTGTGCCGTGCTGCTTCGCTTCTTTAGCCCACTTCTTTGTGTCCTTGGTGAACTGACTATCCGTTTTGTGTCCGAACCAGCGGCAGGAGTTTTCGATCCCGTACGCAATGATAGCGGCTTCGAATGCTGCTTCCCTTTCTGCGAGAGTTGGCTCACTCATGGCGTCTCCTCGTACAGCTTGCATGGATCGTCCGAGAGCTTCTTGCCCGGGACTGGT
>Ga0257119_1000502_pt1 | contig 37469 bp, 60 predicted proteins | sample SI112_200mmetaG_FD_190179 | JGI IMG/M metagenome (GOLD analysis project Ga0257119, IMG submission 190179) | Marine microbial communities from Saanich Inlet, British Columbia, Canada - SI112_200m | ecosystem: Environmental > Aquatic > Marine > Inlet | place: Canada: British Columbia | collected... | reverse complement strand
TGTGGATATGAAATAGCTAAAGAGGGAGATAGTATTAGATTGGCTCATATTGGAAGTAAAACAGGTAGGGGTAGAGTTGGAAAACAAAGAAGCCAAACTTTAACTGCTGGAGGAGATATGCACACATTACATAATTCTAAAATAAGAAGATTAACTCCAAGAGAATGTGAAAGATTACAAGGTTTTCCTGATGATTGGACTGAGTATGGAATGGCAGATGTTATTTCTTACGGAAAAAAAGTCGCAAAAGAAATTGTACCAATCTCTGACACTCAAAGATATAAAATGGCGGGAAATGCCGTCAGTGTACCAGTAATTAAAGCTATTGTAAAAAGATTGATAGTGTGATACAATATACCTATAATAAGTAACTAGTATAACATTATGTCAAAAGAACACCCAAAAGAGATACAAGAATGGATGATCACTATGTTTAAAGATGGTTCATCAGCAACAGAAATAGCTAAACAAATCGGGCTACACACAACTTCTGTAACCAGAGTTTTAAAAAGAAATGGATTAAAAATGTCAGACGGAAAAGGTAAAAATCATTCTGGTTGGAAAGGGGGTAGAGGTTTGAAGTCTGGTTATTGGACTGTTTATTGTCCTGAACACCCAAGAGCAATGAATACGAGGAGGGTGTATGAACATATTTTAGTAGCAGAAAAGAAATATAAAAGATTTATAAAAAAAGGAGAGCCAATTCACCACATTGATTTTGATAGACAGAATAACAAACCGAGCAATTTATATCTTTGTAAAAACCATCAAGAACATCAAACCTTGCATTATAGTTTAGAGGAAGTAGCAAGAGAATTATTTAGGCAAGGTAAACTTGGTTTTAAAAAAGGTAAATATTACTGGAAGTAATGTGTGGTAATGCTGTAACTGTAAATGTAATAAAAGAAATAGTTAAGAGATTAATCTAACTGTGGATAACTATCTTGACAAGATATCTTGATATGATATACTTAAGTTAATAACAAATAAAAAAACATATGAAAACTAAATTTACATTTAAAGATTTAATTGAAAGAATAGCAAAGAGAACTGGACTAGGTAAAATAATGATCGAGAGTGCAATAGCTGATAATCTAGGAAAGTCTTGGCAAACAATTTATAAATGGCAGAACGGAAAAGCAATACCAAATATTTATGAACTACACGACTTATATTTATTCCTAAAAGAAAGATATCAAGTTGATGAGGATCTATTACAAATATTTAAAAATACTAAATAAATAATCAAACAAACAAAATGGAAATTTTAAACAAAATCCAAAAGGAGTTAAAAGCTCCAAAGAATCAAAAAAACAATTTCGGAAATTATAATTACAGAAGTTGCGAGGATATTTTAGAAGCAGTTAAGCCATTATTAGGAAAAGCAATATTAACTCTTAGTGATAAGTTAGTAAATATTGGAGATAGATATTATGTTAAGGCTATTGCTACAATAAGACTTGGAGAAGAAAAGATTTTTGCAGAAGGATATGCTCGAGAAACTTTAGATAGAAAAGGAATGGATGCCAGTCAAATTACTGGGTCAGCTTCAAGTTATGCTAGAAAATATGCTCTTAATGGATTATTTCTAATTGATGATACAAAGGATTCTGATAGTCAAGATAATTCTAAAAAACCATTACCTAAAAAACCAACTCCAACTCCACCTAAGGAAAAAACAGATAAAGAAATTATAATTAGATTAGTTAAGAAACTAAAACCAGAAATTAAGAATAATGAGTATGCACAATTTGTTATAGATAAAACTAAAGAAGAATTATTACCTAAAAACTTTAAGAATATTATTAGTAAATTAAATGTTTTAGTTGATGATGCAGAAGAAATTAAAAAAGCTGATGAATTAAGCAAATAAATATATGCCAGAATTAGGAATAGGACAAATAACCTTTTTAATGGACACTCTTAAAAAACAAGAAGGACTAGAAATGTTTGATTGGAATAATAGAGATATGCTATGGAAAGCCTTTGAAAATATAACTGTCGATGAAAAAAGAAGATTACATTTATTAATGATAACAGGCAAGATTAAAGATTTAATAAGTATGTTAGATCAGCTTGGAGTAGAAAGGGCAAAACAGGATGTCTAATATAAAGAAATTAAAGGATCAAGTAGAACATATTTTAGATACTGAACCAAAGAGTAGAAATAGTGATATATTATTAACTCAATTAATTTGGAAAGAATATTACCCAGAACTTATAAAGCCTAACAAATTCGGAGTTGAATATATAAAACTTGATAGCCTTTATGAACTACCTCGAGAGGATAACATTAAAAGGCATAGAGCTAAATTTCAATCTCATAAAAATAAGAATCCTAAATATCTACCAACAGATCCAGTAGTAGCTAAAAAGAGAGGTTGGGAAGAAGAAAAGTGGAGATATGCTTTAGGTTATAATCCCGAAATGAGAGAGCCAGATTATATAGAAGAGTTTAATAAAAATAATTAAATATATGGGATTATTCGATGATATGTGTAAAATTGAACAGGGAATTGAAATAATGGGAATGGAACTAGATAGATGGACATATAATTCTTGTGTAGCTTTATTCGGTGTAGGTGATGATTGGGCAACTCTATATAAAATTGATAGTAAAGAACAAAATAAAGGTGATGCAACATTTTTATTAAAACAAGCTAAAACATTTTATAAGGATAAAAGATTTGGTGGAACAGTTGCACTTAGTGAATCAATGGCTCATTTATATAAAAAGTTAAAGATAAAAGAATATAAATAAAAATAAAAAGTATGTTAGAAAACAAAAAGACAAGTAAGTATTCATTGACAATCTTAGTAATAATCAGTTTGATACTAGGAGCAATAATTTACAATCTAGGACATTTCTTTGAAGAAACTAACAATGTACCACAAATTGAATATAAAACCCAAATTCAAGCCCCTGTGTATTCTGGTAAGGTATTAGAGGGAGTTGCCAGTTTTTACGATTATTATTTAGAAGAATACGATTGGAGTTCAATAGGACATTTCGTATGTGCCACTAGAGATTTTGAAAGGTATAGCTATGTTGAAGTTACTAATTTAGATAATGGATTTATGGTTAAATGCTTGGTAACTGATCACGGACCGAATAAAGAAATACATCCAGATAGAATTATAGACTTAAGTTCTACATCATTTAAAGCATTAGGAAATATTAAATTAGGATTATTAAATGTGCGAGTTAAACAATTAACAGAAAGGAAATAAACAAAATGGATTTAAACAAAGCAACAATAATCGGAAGAATGACTGCCGATCCAGAATCAAGAACAACTCCAGCAGGTAAAACAGTCGTATCATTCTCACTAGCTACTAATCTAGTATGGAAGGATGGAAATGGCGAAAAGAAAGAAAAAACAGAGTTTCATAACATAGTATCTTGGAGTAAATTAGCAGAGATCATAGTTCAGTATTGTAATAAAGGAAGTAAAATATATTTAGAAGGTAGATTACAAACTAGATCTTGGGAAGATCAAAACGGAGTTAAAAAGTACCGAACTGAGATTGTAGCTGATAATATGATTATGTTAGATAGTAAAAATAATAATAATAATCAAGATCAAACTCAATACTCCACTCCTCAAGATGAGGAAGAGATTAATATTGATGAGGTCAAATTTTAATTTTCTATTTTAACCGGATGAAGCTGAAAATGCTTGTCAAAGAGTGGTAGGTGGATTCCGGTTAGAATGGAGGTAAATAATAAAAACTATATAAAATATATGAAACTAATTTTATTTCCATTGATAGGCTTAATTTGTTATTTCTCTTTTCAGTATGATTATACAAATGCTTTATTAAGTTTAATAGCAACATTGATAATATTAACAAATCGCAATAACCAATAAAAAATATATGAGTGATATAAAAGAATTGAAAGATAATTTTATAAGAGATATATGTGAAGTAGGAGCTTTAGAAGGTTGGATGTCTAAAGGAAAAGTTAGAGGTAAGTTAGATGAAATTGAAGAACACCACAACACTAAGTTTGCTAAACTGCTTAAAGATATTGTTGGTGAAAGTAAGAAAAGTTGTTATTGTGATAATCGCAAATGTGCTAATTGTGGCTATAACCAAAAACGCCAAGAAACCATAGATAAAATAAATAACTCTAGCTTTAAAGATTTAGTTAATTAAGTTGTGGGGTGGATATATTACTAGATAAATATATTTAGATAACACGCGTTAACAATGTGCAAATCCTTGCCCCCACAACCTAGTTAATTAAATAAGGTGGTGCTAAGATGTTAGCAGAGGATTAAAAGACTACTGTAAAGGCTTAGTTAAATGGATATGAACCAAGTGTTCAGATAGGTATAACCCCAGCCACTATAAATATTAAAAATAAATAAAAATATATGGGAGACGAAACAATAGCAGAAATAATACAGAGAATTATTAAAGAAAAAATTAGAAGGGATAAAATTGATTCTTTAGAGCTTTTAAATATTGCTATAGAAATAGAAAAAGAGGTTCATAGAATATATAAGATTAAATTTAGGGAAAGGAATGTTATCAAGCGCAATTTAACCAAAACTATGCAAAATATCTCAAAACTATGCAAATTTAACCAATTAACCTAAATAAGTATGAGTAAACTAAAAGAAAAAATATTTGTAACTAACCCCCTATAACATCTAATTATTAAAATAAGATTATGGAGAAGAAAGTAAAAGACATAACATTCCATTATACTAATGAACAAATGGTTAAAGACTTAATTAAGTTAGTGCCATTTGAAGAAAAAGATGTAGTTTTAGATGCTGGTAGTGGAAAGAATAAAGTATGGTATAAAAATATTCCTAAACATTGTTTAGAATTAGAATGTGAATTAGAAGATGGTTGTGATTTTCTTAAATGGGATAAAAAAGTTGATTGGGTAATAGGAAATCCACCTTTTGATATTGGTTGGAAGTTTACAGAAAAAGCAATAGATATTGCAGATAAAGGAATTGCATTTTTAGGGAGTATAAAGTTTTTTAATCAATTTACATCTTTGAGATTAGAAAAAATGAAAGAAAAAGGTTTTGAACTTCAACACATCAGAGTTGTAGCAGATAAAAGATGGTTTGGTAGATATTATTTCCTTATATTTGAAAAGAAAAAAGGAATATTAAGTTGGGAAAGAAAAACTTATTAACCCCTTATAACAAATAATATGAAAAACTTTTATTCTAAAACAAACGAAGAAGGATTAGCTAGTGATGATTTGTTTTCTGATATTAAAGAATATATTAAAACTTTAAAAGATAGGTATATTAAAATTGAAGTTAGTATTAAAAGAAAGCTTAGAAGTAATAGTCAGAATAATTTATATTGGGCCACTTTGGATCTAATTGCAAAGGAAGCTAATAATCAAGGAGGAGAGATTAAATATACAGCAGATGATTTTCACTTTGCTTTCAGAGAAATGTTTTTAACAACTAGAAGAGGTTTAATCAAAAAAATACAAAGCACAACAGGATTAAATACTAAAGAGTTTGGGGAATATTTAGAGAAAATAAAAGTATGGGTTTGGGAGCATTTAAGCTCTAAATTTATATTTCCGAATCCATCTGACCTATATTTATGAAACATATATTAACACAAAAATATTTAAAAAGCATATTAAAGTATAATAAAAACACTGGTATTTTTAAATGGAAAAAAGAATTATCAAAGTGTATAAAAAACAAAGAAATTGCTGGAACTATAAGTAAATTAAATGGTTACGCATATATCGGAATTAATGGAAAAATATATAAAGCTCATAGACTAGCTTGGTTATATGTTTATGGACATTTTCCTAAACAAATGATAGACCATATCAACAGAAAGAAAACTGATAATAGAATTTGTAATCTAAGAGATGTAAGTCGTTCAGTAAATGGACATAATAAAGGACTACAAAGTAATAATACATCTGGACATAAAGGAATATATTTAGATAAGAGAGATAATATATGGTTTTCACAAATAAAAATAAATAACAAGATAATACATTTAGGAAGATTTAAATATAAAAAAGATGCTATAACAGCTAGGAAAGAATCTGAAATTAAATATAATTTATACACTTAAAATAAAATTATGGAAAAAAAGAAAAAGAGAGATAGAGCTATGAAATGTCCACATTGTAAAAAAGAAACACCATTTTTACTATGTAATCATTGTGGCAAATATATAGAGAATAAGAAAATAATATGAGTAGAATAAATGATTTTACTCCAGAAACAAGGGAATTATTTGATCAAGGTGGTTGGGCTGACGATTGGGAGGATGATATAAATGATGCTGATTGTTTACATCATATAATGAAAAGAATATCTAATAGTCCTTATAATGCTTGTCCATTGAATAATTTTAGGAATCATCAACCAGAGGGGCGAAGCTCTCAAGATTTACCAGCTTTACATTCAGAAGAAGCTACTAGAAAATATCTTAGGAAAACAAAAGAATATTTAGATAGTATTGGCTATGAGCCGAATGAAAAAGATAAAGAATTTTTATTAATTCATAAAAGATACTATTGACTTTTATTAATAAATAGTGTACACTTATAGTAAGATTTAACAAAAACAAAATGGAGAAAATAAAACAAAATGCAATTCAAAACCTAGAAGACATAAAGAAGATTTTTGATAATCTTAATATTAATTTCTTTTTAGATGGTGGTACTTTACTTGGAGCATATCGAGATAATGATTTTCCAGAGGGCGATGAAGATGATATCGATTTAGGTTGTATATATTATTCAATAGAAGAAAAAATAGATAGAATTATAAGCGAAGCTGAAAAGCTTGGCTTTTCTTTGTATCATCAATGGAAATATCAGTTAGCATTTAAACGAGGTGGTAGTAAAATAGATATATTTTTTCATAGAAGATTTAATGATCAATATGTAAGCTTTTTATATAAAAGAGTTAGAGATGTTGATGGTTGTGGTATTTATGAAAAGGATGAAAACGGTAATTTATTTTTATGTATTCCAATGGTAGTTCCTTTTAAATATTATTCAGGGGAAATAAATATAATAAAATTCTATGGTATGGATTTGAATATACCATTCCTAGTAGAAGATTATCTAAAATTCAAATATGGTGATTGGAAAACTCCAATACATAGAAAAGATTATGCTAATGCTGGTGGTTGCTATAATCCTGAAATGAATAAGGTGGTAAACATTAACTTTTTATATTAGATGAATATATTGACATATGGAACTTTTGATATGTTTCATAAAGGACATATCAGGTTATTAAAAAGAGCTAGTAAATTAGGTAAGATATATGTAGGTTTATCAACTGACAGGTTTAATTATATTAAGGATAAGAAGTCTTTAATGGATTACGAGAACAGAAAGGCAATACTAGAATCCTGTAAATATGTTTATAAAGTTTTTCCAGAGAAATACTGGAAACAAAAGGAAAATGATATTAAAAAATATAAGATAGATTTATTTTTAATGGGTGATGACTGGAAAGGTAAATTTGATTATCTTCCTTGTAAAGTAATTTATTTAAAAAGAACTAAAGGAATTTCTACTACTCAACTAAAGGAAAGATTATGACTAAAAATTGTACAGCCATTATAATTAACTTTTTAAGAGAGCCTTATTTATATAGGTGTATTGAAAGCTTAAAAGCAACTTATCCAGATATTAATTTCTTAGTTGGAGAGAATGGAAATTATAATAAAAAAGTTGAAGAATTGATCAATCAACATAATGGTAAATATATTCAAATGCCTTATGATAGTGGCGTTTGTTATGCTAGAAATAGATTAGTTAAAGAGGTTAAGACAAAATATGTAATGATTGGAGATGATGACTTTGAATATAATCATAGTGCTAGAGTTGACGATATGATTGATTTCTTAGACAATAATCCTGACATAGATTTAATTGGTGGAAGAATATCCGAGGGTGGAGAAGTAAAGAATTATCAAGGTTTTATAGAACAAAATAAAGGACATCTAATATATAAAGCATTAGATATTAGAAAAGGATTAAAAATTTGTAAAAAAACTTTATTAGAATATAAAGAGTGTGATCTAACATTTAATTTCTTTGTAGCTCGGACAGAAAAAGTTAAAAAGGTATTATGGGATGAAGAAATTAAAGTAGCATTTGAACACTCATCTTTCTTTATAGACTTTGTAAATGCAGGTAATAAAGTGGTTTTTAGTCCAGAACCTATTGTTATTCATAAGCCCAAAGATGTTATTATAAATAATAAAGAGGAATATCGACAATTTAGGAGTAGAAGAATTGATAAAAAGAGATTTTTTGAAAAATATAATTTAGCTTATTGTGTAGATATGAATGGGAGAAAAGATTATTATGGTAGAGAAAAAATAAATAAAGTAGATTTTCTTATAAAAACCTTTAAAAGAAAAGAAAGTTTAGAAAAATTATTATTCTCAATAGCTAAATATTATCCAGATGCTAATGTTTATATAGGAGATGATGATAGGAAATTTGATTCTAAATTTTATAAAGCATTATGGGAAAGACTATTCGAAGCAGGGATGCAAAAGAAACCAAAGGCTTTTAATCTAGGCTATGATGTAGGACTTAGTGCTGGTAGAAATTTCTTAGTTCAGAATACTCCTAATGTTTATAAGCTTTTATTAGATGATGATTTCATTTTTACTGAAAAGACAGATATATTTAAGTTCGTTGATATACTAGATAACAATAAAGATATTGGAGTAGTAGGAGGTAGTTTATTAGATGATGGAGTTAGTAAATCTCATTATGAAGGTAGTTTAATAAAGAAAGGTAAAACCTTACATCATTTAAAGGAAGAAAAAGAAGTTAATGAAGAAGGTTTTTTATATACTGATATAGTATTTAATTTTGGTTTATTCAGAACAGATATGTTTAAAGAATTACTATGGGATGAGGAAATAAAGATTAGTGGTGAACATACTTTATTCTTCTATCAATTAAAGAATGAAACTAAATGGGATGTTGCTTATTGTGAAGAAGTTGAAGTTGAGCATCATCCAATACCAGATTTAGAATATAAGAAGTTTAGAAAAAGAACCGAATTTATGATAAAGATATTTGATAAAATTGGAATCAAAAAGATTATTAATCCAAACGGTATTGTCTATGAAAAAGATGGTGATGCCGTTAGAAGATATAGAGTATGAAAAAATATAAAGAAAAGAAAATAATATTAGATAAATGTATTTGTAGATTTTTTAATTCTAAGGGAAAACAGATTTATATTAAAGATTATTCTACATATCTATTTAGTAGAAAGAGAGATTATATTGATATATCATTTTTTTTAGATAATGGTGAGATTCAGAAAATAGCTAAAAATGGATTGAAAAGTATTAAAGTAGAGTTTTCTTATAGAGAAATAATATTTGATATAAAGAATATCAACAAAAAATTATATAAATTTTTAAAGTTTTTCAGACTACCTGTTAAAAGATGCAAGACTATAAGTAATAAAATGAATAAATGTACCTTCCAGACTGGTTACGGATATACTCCAAAGAATAAAAAAGAGAGTTTTTCTACAAGTATTAATTTTGTATATGATTTTAATGATATAAATTATAAGGATGCTCTCAGAGATCCATTAACTAAACAATTTAATCTAACTAAATTACCTAATATATTAACAAAAAAAGTGTATGAATAAAGAAATAAAGTTTAGAGCTAAACATATTTCAACTGGTGAATGGGTTTATGGTTATTATGTAGAAGCCTTAATTGGTGTGAAAAATGGAGATAAAATAACACCACAAATTTTTGATGAAGATGGTAAAACTGTGCATATAATAGATAAAAAAACAGTTGGGCAATATACTGGTGAAGATGATATAAATGGAATTAATATTTATAAAGGAGATATATTAAGAGGACACGAAGCAGGTAGTGGTTATGATGAAGATGGAAATGATGATGATGATTTTACTAATGATGAAGGATTTATTACAGAAGTAAAATTTGAAGATGGTGCATTTGTTGTAGATGCCTGTACTGGCGATTTTGATAGAACTGCGATTGGATGGGCAAAGGAATCAGGATTTTCTTATAATAGAATAGGAAATATTTATGATAATAAAGATTTAATTAAATAAATAAAAATATGAATAAATTTAAGAAATTAGAGAAGCTCCACAACGAAAAGAAAAAACTAGATGAGCTTATAAGTGATAATCTAAAGACTATTAAGGCTAGATTCAATGACAGACAGCATAAAGTTATACGAGAAGGCAAGGAAGTAATGGTAAAAGAAAAGGATCTATGGGAAGAAATTTGGCATTTAGGAGGTGATGCTAGTGTTGAAGCTGGTAAAATAATGCGTAAGAAATATCCTGATCTATTTATTCTAGTTGATAAAGGCTCTACTTTAGGTGAAGAAATAGGAAATTTTACATTAGTTCATTTCGGATTCGATCATAAGGCAATGACACTAAGTAATTATATTAGCCTTTCAAAACAATTAATAAGATTTGAAATTACTAAGTTAGACTATATTGCTAAAATAATTCTAGTTCAAGCAGTATTAGTTATTATAGGATTTTTAATTAGAGGAATATTTTAATTATATGGAAGATACAAAACTCATCAAGATTGATATTGGCAGTGGCAGAGCTCACTTCGAGGACTATATTACATTAGATAAAGATCCTAGTGTAAAGGCTGATTATTGTGTAGATATTGAGGGTGATTTTTCTATAAAGAAAGTAAATGAAATTGAATTTCTTTTTGTAGATAATCATATTGGAAAGGTAGATGAAATCAGAGCTCATCATATTCTCGAGCATTTAAAACCAGAGAATAAAGTTAAAGTAATGGCTCTATTCCACGATTTATTAAAGGTGGGCGGAATACTAGATATAGAAGTTCCTTTATTTCCTCATCCAGCTAGTGTTCAAGATCCAACTCATATAAGTTTTTGGGTAAAGGAAAGTTTTAAATATTTTATTAAAGGTGATCCATTTGGCGAAGCTTTCGCTAAGCGATATTCTCAATACCCAGTACCATTATTTGAATTTGTAGAAGAATGGTATAGAGGTGATGAAGGTAACTCTTGGGGATATGGAATTGAATTAAGAAAGGTATAAATATGTCCAAAAATAAAACATCATTCAAAAAAGGACATAAAGGCATTGGTAATGTTTTTAGGAAAGGACATAAACATAGTCAAGAAGTCAAAGATAAGATATCAAAAATACATAAAGGAAGAAAATTAACTGAGGAACATAAAAGAAAAATAGGCAGAAAAGGTAGTAAAAATGCAAGTTGGAAAGGTGATAAAGCAACATATTCTGTTAAGCATTTATGGATAGTAAGAGAGAAAGGTAAAGCAAAAGATGGAGTATGTGTTGATTGTGGAAACAATAAGGATGAAGGATCAAGACTAGAATGGTCAAATAAAGATCATAAATATAAAAGAAATGTTAATGATTATGATATTAGATGTAAGAAATGTCATATTAAATTTGATAAATTAATAAAAAATTTATGAATAAACATATTATAACTTGCGTAGCAGTTAATTGGTGGGGTAAAGACTTTGCTGATTTATTAATTAATACATCTTTATTAAAATCAACTCATCCGACAAATATAGAAATAGTTATAGTAGATAATTCAGGAGAATTAAAAGAAGAAGATTATGTCTTTTATGAAAAAGAAGGTGCTAATATAAAAATTATAAAGCCTGAAAAGAATCTAGGACACGGAAAAGGAATGGATCTAGGAATACAAGAAGCTCAAGGAGAATATATTTTAGCTATGGATATTGATGCACATATCTTATTACAGGATTGGGATGAAAAATTAGTTGAATATTATACAGATAAAGATATAAGATTATTGGGAGCCGAAGGATGCCCTTTAAAACCTATGCGACCTGCAGTAATGTTTTTTAGAAAAGATTGGTTTATGGATAATAAGATGAGCTTTGAAGCTCGAGAATTTGATGGAGTTAAGTTTGATGTAGGACAACACTTTTATTTCAAAACCCTTTCTTTAGGTGGCAGAGCTGAATTTTTAAGATGGAAAAAAAATGAATATAAAGATTGTATGGGTGAGGAGTACAGTTTCTTTAATGAAAGAGCATTCTTCCATCACTGGTGGGGTACTAGATTCTTTGGACCAGACGGCACAGTAGTTCATAAAGAGGTTGATGGTATTCCTTATGAGAAGCTATTAGATAGTAAAGCTAGTTTATTTAATCAAGTTAAGTAGCACTCCCCTACTCTCCCCCAGTGCTATTTTAAGCCATCCTGAGCATTTTAAGGGTATGGGGTGTAGTAGAGGAGAGTAGTATTATAAATAAAACAAAAAAGTTATGTTTGACAAAGTACGTAAGGCATTTAAAAGAGATAAAAAAAAGGATTTAGCAGAAAGAAGAGAAGCATTTATTACTGGTTATAATAAACTAATCGAAGAAACCAGAATGTGTTTTAAATATGGAGCAGAACCTTTGAAGAAAAACCCTGCTTTTTTTCAAGTTATTGCTACTCCAGTAGATTGTACTGCAATGCTCGAGCAGGTTAAAGCTGAGAAAGAAGCCGAAGAAAAGAAGATAAAAGATGAAGAAGCTCTAAAAAATGCTAAGGATAATGTAGCTAAAGATACTAAAGAGAATAAATGAGTTTCCATCACTTTAAAAATCAGATCAAGGTATGGTTTCAATGGATATATTTAAGTTATAAACATAAAAAATATGAAAAAAATAATAGTAGAAATTAAAAAGGACAAAGACAATACTTATTTCGTTAAGGTAGCAGAAGATGTATTACCATCATTTCAAAAGATGATAATTAATGGCTGTGATAATGATACAATAGTAGACTTTAAGTTTAATGAAAAGGATATTGAGGAAGTAGAAGTAATAGATAATAAAAATGTTCAAGAATAAAAATGCTACAACTCATTTATCATATAGAGAGCTAAAAGAACACGAGATTGATAAACTGGTGATGGTTTATGAAAGAAATAATTGTAATATTTTACAAACTACAAAAGATAAAGAGTGTTTATTTAAAGGAAGGCCACAGTTGACATATTACAGAGATTATTACAATTTTGATACAAGGATTAACAAATTGCGTAAGAAATTAATAAATCACTACATAAAGAACTCGACTGATATTTTAATGAAAGCTAAGTTGAGGGCTATCAAGAGAGCAATGGATTTATTAGAGGACAGGATATTTGAAAAGGTTAGTTTAATAACTGGTGATACTTATAAAATAAAAGTTCCTCCATCTAATAAAGACATTAAAATAGCCTATGAGATAATCAAAACTGAATTAGGAGAGCCTATAAATGTAAAAGAGATTAAAGGATTAGAGGACAGTAAATTAATATTAAATAATATACAAGTTTTATTTAAAGACTTCGAAAACAATGAAGATAATACCAAACAAGATATACAAACCCCTATTCACGAAAAGTCCTAGATATTTTATTTGTATGGGTGGCAGAGCTTCAGGCCGTTCTTATTCTGCTAGTCAATTCGCTTTATTAAAACTATTATCATCAAATTATTTTAGATGTGCAATAATGAGATTTGTTCTAGGTGATATTAGAAACTCAATATATCAAGAAATTAGAGATAGAATTGAAGAAAGTAAAATAGAAGATTTAGTTAAGATAAGAGAAAACAGTTTATCATTCGAGTTCAATGGTAATAAGATAAATGGTATTGGTTTCAGAAAGTCTAGTGGAGATCAGAAATCTAAATTGAAATCATTGGCTAGTTATAATGTTGTAATCATAGAAGAAGCTGATGAGGTAGCAGAAGAAGATTTTATGCAGTTAGATGATTCATTGAGAACTACTAAATCAGATATCATAGTTATATTATTACTCAATCCTCCATTCAGAAATCATTGGATAATCAAAAGATGGTTTAATCTAATACCATCAGGCATAGATGGATATTATGAAGCTGAGTTAAAAGAATCAGAAAAGAAAGATACAATTTATATACACGGAACATATTTGCAGAACATTAAGAATTTGAATGTAAAGACTATTGCTAGATATGAGAGCTATAAAACAAAGAATCCAGAACATTATTATAATATGATAAAGGGTTTAGTCAGTGAGGGAATGAGAGGTAGAATATATAAAAAATGGAAAACTATACCTGCAAATAAATATGAAGAATTACCTTATGATGAATACTATGGACTAGACTTTGGATTTTCAAATGATGAAACTGCACTTGTCGGATTGAAGGATCATAATGATAGAATATATACTAGAGAACTTTTATATGAAACTGGCTTAACTAATCCTATGATTTGTAAAAAGTTAGATGCTTTAGGAATACCAAAAGACGCAGTTATTTATGCTGATAATGCTGAACCTAAATCTATTGAAGAAATTAAGAGATATGGATATTATAATATTAAACCTTGTGTTAAAGGTGCAGATAGTATAAGAGCTGGTATAGATTATTTAATAAGTAGAAAAGTTTTTTATACTGATGATAGTGAAAATTTAAAGAATGAAAATCAAGAATATAAATGGGCTCTTAACAGAGAGAAAGAACCAACAAATGTACCAGTAGATAAGTTTAATCATTTAATGGACGCTATCAGATATGGTGAGTTTACAAAACATCAACCAAAAGGATTTATAGGATTTGCTTAATTAATAAAATAAACATTATGAAAAGAATTAGATTTAAAATTTCATTTGAAAGTGTAACAACTCATAGACAACCTTTTGATGTATATAAAATAAATAATGGTTTTGTAGTAAATAATATTAATTATTTTAAAACTTTAGATGAAGTAAATGCTTTTTTGATCAAAGAAATGAAAGAATTTTATAAAAAATAAAATAAAAATAAATGCCAAATTTAAACACAAATGAAAGATGGTGGTTTGATAAAATTAGAGAAATGATTAAGAATACTCGATTTGGAAAAATCGAAGTATCTCTGACTATTAATAACTGCAATGTTTCCACAGTGAAAGAGAAAACTGAGAAGAGCCATAGTTTTAATAATGATAAATTATAGGGCTTTACTTTTTTATAAATATATGTTAAACTTAGAATAGGGTTAGTTTTGTGTGGGATATCTTTTCATACATTTTGTTTGCTTATTGATTAGGGGAGGGGGAGTATATCAAGTCTCCCCCGTCAATAAGTTAAAAAACCTTATATCCTGCGAGGAACTCGAGGATGCCAATATTATTTGGTGTCCTCTTTTTTATTAAAAAATTATTATGAATATAGGAAATAGAATAAAGTTAGCATTCACTAAGAAACGAAGTATGAATGTTTTATTTAAAGATTTATATAGTAATGCTACTGGTTGGAAATCTATATTAAATACTGCTACTAGCCAATTAGGAGTTTATGCTTCATCTTTGTATGTTTACGCTTGTGTAAAGGTTAGAGGAGAAAAGACATCAGAACTTTTAGATTTTAAAGTGATTAATAAGAAAACTAAAAAAGAAGTTGAAAATAGTAATCTAGTTAATGTTTTAAATAAACCTAATGAATATCAAACTAAAGAAGAATTTTTTGAACGCTACCAAACTTATAAAGATTTAACAGGTAGTGTTTTTGTTTATGTTATTAGAAAAGGTGAAGATAATATATCTGGAGATATTCAATCATTCTATTTATTGCAACCAGATTATATTACTATTCAGATGAATGATGATAATACTGCAATAGCTGGTTTTAAATCTAGTGATCCAAACTTAGCAAAGAAAGAATATAAACCAGAAGAAATTATATTTAGTTTAACTCCTAATCCTTTAAGTGCATTACAAGGTTTAAGTCCATTAAGACCGGGAGCTTATAGTATTGATACTGAAAAGCAATTATGCGAGTATCAAAATAAAGTTTTAAAGAATGGTGGAAAGGTTGAAGGTATATTTACATTTAAGATAGATACTTTGACTAAACAACAACTAGAAGAATTAAAAGAAAAATATAATGAACAATATGCTGAAGCAAAGAAATCAGGTAATCCTTTATTCTTAGGTGGTGATAGTAAATATGAAAAGTTAGCATTAACTCCAACTGAACTAAGTTATTTAGAAACTAAGAATATTAATAGAAATGATGTATTTGTTCTTTATAAAGTTCCTAAGACCTTACTAGGGCTCACAGATGGCGTTCAGAAGGGTAATTATGAAGAAACTGAGAGAATGTTCATTAAGAACACAGTTTATCCTTTAATAAGGAATTTAGTGGCTAAGTTTAATACCTTAACAGAAGATAATGAAATATTGATTAGTCCAGATCCAACTCCTGAAGATACCGAAGCTGTAAATAGTAAAATAGAAAGTGGTGGAACTCATCATTATATGACTATTAACGAGATGAGAGATTTACAAGGATTAGATCCATTGTCAGAAGGCGATGTTATATTAGTTCCTTTCGGTTTAACTGAATTAGGATCTGAACCAGATTTACCAAAAGAATAAAATGAAACATCCACTACAAGACGAAAAGAAAAGAAGAATATACTGGGATATTTATAATAAGAGATTTGAAAAAGAAGAAAAGAAGTTTATAAAATTAATCAGAGAATTTTTCAGAGAGCAACAAAAAAGAGTTTTAGAAACATTTGATATAGGAAAGAGTAAAGATATTATTGATGAATCATTTAATTTAGAACTCGAGATACAATTAGCAAAAGAAAGTTTATTACCATTCCTAGAGGAGGTATTAGTCGAAGCTGGTGTAGAAACGCTTAATTTCGCAAATTATGACTTCAATTTTATCCTTTCATCAGAAATAAGATCAACAATGGAAGCTAGAGCTGAATTATTTGCAACCAGTATCAATGAAACTACATTTAAGCAATTAAAGACACAGTTTCATCAGAGTGTAGAAGCAGAAGAAAATTTAACACAGTTAGCTGATAGGATTGAAGATACTTACGATAGCATTAGTAAAGGTAGGGCTTTAAATATAGCTCGAACTGAAATACAAGTAGCCAATCAAACTGGAATATTAAATGGTTATCAACAAGCAGGTATTCCAATTAAGATATGGGTAGCAGTTATGGATGGAGCAACTCGAGATACTCACGCTATGCTAGATGGACAAGAAAGACCTATGAAAGTGCCGTTTGATAATGGATTGATGATGCCGGGAGATCCAACCGGACCACCTGAAGAAGTGGTGAACTGCAGATGCACTATCTGACAATAAATTAATAATAATGTCAAGTATGAATAAATATAAATAATTTAAAAATATGATAAAATTTTACAAATTGAATAATAGATCATTCGCTTCTTACAAAGTTAAGAACTATAAAGACCTTTGGAAAAAACTAAAAGCAAAAGGCTATAAAGGTATTTCAGTAGATTCTTTTATAAATGTTAAGAAATCTAAATCAGTTGAAGATGGTTTTAATGTTGTTATGTCCACTGCTAAAGAGGATAGACATTATGAAATAGTATATCAAGATTTTGATTTAAAGAGTTTTAAGAAGAATCCTGTTGTTTTAGATAGCCATAATTATGATGGTATTGAGCATATTTTAGGTAAAGTTAAAAATGTAAAGACTAAAGATAAGAAATTACAGGGAACAGTAGTATTTGCTGAAATGAATCCTAAAGGTGCTTTAGCTAAAGAAATGCTAGAAGCTGGTTTTATAAACGCTGTATCCATTGGTTTTATTCCTAAAGAGTTTGATGAGAAATATAATATATTAAAATCTGAATTACTAGAATTATCTATCGTCAGTGTTCCTGCCAATCCAGAAGCATTATTTGAAAAAATAAATAAAACATATGCGAAAAATAAAAAAGGTAATAAAAAATCCACTAAGAAATCAGGAGATAATGTTAAAGATAAAGCTAAAGACAAGACCAAACTTAAGGCCAACGAAAACAACGATAGTAAAGGAAAGAGGATTAAAGTTAAAAAATCCAAAAAAGATGAGCCAAAACCAATCGTACCTAAAAGTGAAGAAACAATTAAAGTAAAAAGTAAAAAAGTTCAAATAATGGAAACTATTGCTTATTCAATTAAAAGCGTAGGCGAGGAGCTAAAACGAAACTCGGTTGATGATCCAACCGACAGAGCCGAATATAAACGCTTAGTGAATAAGTCTATTAGAGGACTATTAAAAATTAAATAATAATAATAATTTTATGAATTTGTTAAAAAAATTATTAGCTCTTATTGAGAAGGGCTGGGCAACTAAGGACGAAAAGGAAGAGGTTGCTAATGAAGTTGAGAAACTTCCGAAGGAAGATAAAGAAGAGATCAAAGAAGAAGTTGAGAAAGTTGATGCTCTACCTGAAGAAGAAGTTAAAGAAGGTGAAGATAAAGAAGTTAAAGAGGAAGCAAAGGCTTTTCTAAAGAAAGAGTTGAAAATTGCTCGAGAAGAAATTGCTAAAGAGTATAAAGAAGAATTTGATGCTAAATTAGAAAAAGCTGTTAAAGAAGAAATCGAGTTAAAATCTAAGAAAGCTGGTATCTATAACCCTGAGATTCAAAAGGAAGCTAAACGGAAGAAAATGAATCAGGTAATGAAAGGAATTGCTCACGCTATCTTGAATGGTGATGATTCTATGTTGAAAGAAATGACTACTGATGCTACTGGTACTCCTTATGGTGGTTATGTTGTAGATTCTGAATTAAGTGCTGAAATTAGACATTTGGTTACTGAATATGGAGTTGCTAGACGAGAAGCTAGTGTTATCACTTTATCAAAGAACAGTTATAAAGCTAATGATCTAGTAACTGATGTAACTGTAAACTGGGTTGATGAAGCTGGTGTAATTGGATCTACTCAAGCTGTTTTAGGTCAATCTACTTTAGAACTTAAGAAATTAGGTGCTATTTGTACTTTAACTAACGAATTGCTTGATGATGAGGAAGTTGATTTATTCAGTTTCTTAGCTAGTCGTGTTGCTGAAGGTTTTGCTGAAAAAGAAGATGAAGCATTCTTTAATGGTGATGGTACTTCTACTTATGGTAGTTTTACTGGAGCTTTAGTGAATACTTCTGTTAATGAAGTTACTATGACAGGTACTACATTTGCTTCTATGGATGCAGAAGATCTATGGGATATGATTGTTGCTACTCCTCAAGGTGCTAGAAAGAATGGTAAGTTTTATATGCACATCTCTATTCTAGGTCTTATCAGAACTCTTAAATCTACTGATGGTATTTATCTTTATCAAGCTCCTAGTGAAACTGGACCTGCTACTATTTGGGGTAAACCAGTTGTAGAAGTTGAAGTAATGCCTGAAAAATCTGAAACTGCTGTTGATACTTCTTTCGTTCTTTTCGGAGATATGAAGAAAGCATCTATTTATGGTATTAAGGGTGGATTGAAAGCTGAAATGTTTAATGCTGGTGTAGTTAGAAATGTTGCTGGTGATGCTGATATTAATCTTATCACTACTGATAGAAAAGCTGTTAGATGGGTTGAAAGAGTTGGATTTATCTTTATCATTCCTACTGCTCTTACTAAATTGACAACTGCCAGTGCATCAGCTTGAGCGTAATAGTATTTATATTTAACAATAATTTAATTGTTCCTATTGGGTCGGCATTTCGAACCGCTAGACCCAATAAGGTTCGAAAGCAATTATATGAAACAAGTAAAAAGGTGTTTGTATTGTAACAAGGAATTTAAAAAACCAATAAATGAAAGTCAAAAAGATTGGATTAATAGACATAAGTATTGTTCTAGAGAATGTTCTTATAAAGGTAAGATTGGAACTAAAACTAATAGTGAAGAATTTAAGAAACATTTGTCGGAAAAAATGAAAGGTAATAAATATCGTTTAGGAAAAGAGCCGTGGAATAAAGGATTAAAGATAACTCAGACTAAAGGTAAAGGAAATGGAATGTGGAAAGGTGATAAAGTAGGTTATTTTGCACTTCATAGATGGGTAGATAGAGAAAAAGGAAAGCCTAAACAATGTGAAGAATGTGGTAAAACTAGAGAAGAAGCAAAAATTGAATGGGCTAATATAGATCACAAATACAGAAGAAATACTAATGATTATAAAGCTTTATGTACTAAATGCCACCGAGCATTTGATATAAATTATAATAATTGGAAAGGATAAAAATATGTATAAATTTATTTACAAAAATAAGAAAACTGGTGCTAGAATATTAAGCCATACAGAACAAGATAATGAGAACTTAGTATTAGTATCTGGTGTTAGAACAACTGATATTAAAAGGAAAGAAGTTGTTGAAAGAAAGAAAAGATCTTACAAACGTAAAACAAAATAAATGCCCTTTAAAGGATACAAACAAACGGAAGAACATAAAAAGAAAGTAAGTGAAGCTATGAAAGGTAAAACTCCTAAAAATATTAAATTAATAGCTGGTTGGAATAAAGGAATTAAAGGTCATTGTGCTAATGAAAAAAATGGAATGTGGAAAGGTGATGATGCTAAGAAAGGAGCAATACATCACTGGATAGAAAGAAGATTAGGAATGGCAAAAGAACATAAATGTATTGATTGTGGAAAACAAGCAGAAGATTGGGCTAATATAGATCACAAATACAGAAGAAATACTAATGATTATAAAGCTTTATGTAAAAAATGCCATAGAAAATTTGATATAAAATATAATAATTGGAAAAATATTAATAAAAATATATGAGTATTACTAAGGAATATACTGATGAAGCTAAGATAAATACTTTTTTGAATAAAACTATTACTGTTGGTAGTGCAGATGATGCTATTAATCAAGCCGTTGATGTTATTGATCAATTAACTGGAAGAAACTTTATAGCTGATTCAGAGGCTAGTTCTAGATTATTTGATGGCAATGATAAGGATATTTTACCTATTGATGAGTGTGTTGAAATAACTGTTGTACAAAAAGGTGATAATTATTATGGAGATAGCTTTACAACAATTGCAGAGTTTGTTCAGGGTACTAATTCAGCAGGATATAGTAAGATGCCATTTAACTTTTCAGCCTTAAAAGCTCCTATAAGACGATTAGCATTAAGAGGTTATGCTTGGTTATTAGGTAGAGGAAATCATAAGATAACTGCTAAATGGGGTTATTCAGTTGCAGTACCTGAAGCAATAGTATTAGCGACAACAATTCTAGCTAGTGGAATATATATGTTTAATCGAGGTGGTGCTAGTGGAAATGTTAAATCTGAAAAGATTGGTTTATATTCAGTATCTTATAATAATGATGAAGGATGGAGTGCATTTGAAAGAGCAAAATTAGCAATAGCCCAATATACTAAACCAATTATATGACAATAGAAAATTTTTATACAAGTACATTTACTAGAAAAGAATTAGTATATACTGGCAATAATAGTGATTATGTTAAAGGTGATGGATTTACAGGACATATTCAACAAGCTAGACCTGATGTTATCCAATTTTTTGAAGGAAAGTTTAATCTAACTCATATTGTCTGGTGTCCGGTTGATACAGTAATTAATGAAACTGATAAAATAACTCTTAATGGAATTGATTATACAGTTAGAACAATTCAGAAAAATAATGTAGGAGATAATGAACATTTGGAGGTATATGTAGAGGAGGGAAAATAAGATGGTAGTAGTGAAATTAATAGGAGCTAAAGAGTTTGAAACTGCAATTAAAAGAAATCCTAAAGTTGTTATAGAAGAAGGTCAGAAGATGATTCAAAGGACAAAGGCTCATATCCTAAGTTTATTAAAGAGAGCTCCGTGGGAAGTTGGTAATCCTAATGGTAAAGGTAAAGGTATTCCATTCGCTAGTGGTAATTTGAGAGATAGATCAGTGTTAAGTAAATTTGTTGGACCATTGAGTGCAAAGATATATGTTAATGAAACTAAGGCAAAATACGCTGTATATGTCCACGAAGGAACTAATAAAATGGATGGCAGACCTTTCCTAGATGTAGCTAAACAGGATGCAAAACCATTTATAAGAAAGAAAGAAAGAGAATTTTTAGATAAAGTAGTTAAAGAATTAGCAAAATAATTATGTATGCAACATTGTTACCAAAAATTCAAACAACATTAGAGGCTTGTGATAAGCTAAATGATAAAGTTTATAATTATCCTATTAAAGATTTTCCCGGTTATCCTTGTGCCTACTATATTCCGACAGTGTTTGAAAATGAATTTTTAACTAATGCAGAAAATTTAAAAGGTTATAATTTCAAGATATATATTATTCAAGAAATGAAAAAAGCTGGAAATCAGAATGCTATAAATACAATATTAGCTGAAGCAGTAGATCAAATAATGGCCCAGTTTGATGAAGATTGGAATCAAGGAACTTTAGATGGCCATAGAATCTGGTGGAAATTAAATACTGGTGATTGGGGATTTGCTGATAATGAGGCTGGTAGAGTAGTATTTGCAGAATTAAATCTAATAGTCAATTTAATGACTACAAATTAATATAAATAATAATTAAAAAAATATGGGTGAAATAATTGGACAACAAATTGAAGTAGGCTTAGGTATTGAGAATGTAAGAGGTACTGCTTGGGCTACTGCAGAAAAATGGGTTAAAAAAATAACAGCTAACATCGTTCCTAAGGCTGAAAAGAAAGTAGATGAAAGTACCAGAAATAGATTAGAAGAATCTTTAGGTGCTCGAATTGTTAAAAAATGGTTTGAAGGTTCTTTAGAGGGCAATGTTCAAGCTGATATGATTGGTTATATTTTTTATAATGTTTTTGGTGCTTGTTCTAGTTCTGTTGTATCTGGAAGCGTTTACGATCATACATTTTCAGTAGGTAATACAATTCAAAATCCTTCATTGACTGTTTATGCTAAAGATGGTGCTAATAGTCAAGAAGCTTATCAAAATGCTATGGTTAGTGCTTTAGAAATATCTGCTAGTGTTGATGATTATGTTAAGTTTACTGCTGAATTTATGGCTAAGGATAGCGTAGCGAATACTGATACACCTAGTTATGATACTGAATATGATTTTATCGGAAAAGATATTGTTATCAAACTTGCTGATACTGAAGGTGGTTTAGCCGGAGCAACTGCTATTAAACCAAAGGATGTTAGTATTAAATGGGATCTAGGTTTAATTGTAGATCATATTTTAGGTGCTTATGCTCCAGATGATATTTATAATGGTAAAATTGCCTTAGATGTTGACTTTACTTTGAACTATGATGATGATACTTTCAAAGACCTTTATCTAGCTGATACTTATAAATATATGTCAATCACTATTACTGGTGATGCTGATTTAGGTGGTGGAACTTATCCTACAATTACTATGATTCTTAATAGAGTTCAAGTTCAAGATTGGAATAGGGATGATGCTGGAGCTGGTGAATTAGTAGGACAGCCAGTAAGTGTTAAAGCATTTTTCAATGAAACTGATGGAGAACAAAGTTCATTAGTTCTTAGAAATCTTACTACTGAATACGATATACCTTTAAGCTAATTAAATTCAGGGAGGGCTAACAACCCTCCCCTAATATAAACAAAATTATGACAGACTATATTAAAAAAGGAATCAAAACAGGAAGAATTATAACATCAGTAATAGCAGTATTCTTCTTAATAATATTTATTTTAATAATAACAACAATATAATGGAAAATAGAGAAATCAAAACCATAAAACTAAGCAAGTGTGAGGTTGACATAATTACTTATTTATCTTGGGGTGAAGCTAGTGATATTCAAGCTACTTTATATCAAGCAACTAAGGTAAATAATTTAAAACCGGGAATGACTGAAGATGATGCAAAAGATTTAGATATTGATTTGGGATTAGGAGAATCTTTAATAAATGGTAAGTATAAAATGGCAGAGGTATGTATCAAGGAAATCAGAGAAGGAGAGAAGAAAATAACTTACACTAGAGATTGGCTTTATAATTTAGATATTGATGATGGTAATTTATTAATGGAAGAATTAGATAAAATTGGTAAAAAAAAAGATTAAATGTTAATCGTGCTGTCGATGAAATTAAAGGAAAGAAGCCACCATCAAACATAGTATTATTTGAAATGTTAAGTGAGAGATACCATTGGACACCAGATCAAATAAGAAATATGAAGCAGAAAGATGTACTAGATTATTTTACTATAATAAAAGCGAAAAATAATATAGAAAAATTTAATAGATTAAAAGCGAAAAATGGCAGAAAGTAGAACATTACAACTATTATTAACACTTAAAGATCAAGCTAGTAAAGATTTGAATAAATTAAGTGGTACACTAAAAAATAATAAAAAGGCATTTAAGAAAATGTCGGTTGTTGGTGTTGCTGGACTTACTGCTATAACTGTTGGAATAGGTAAAGCTGTTAAAGATGCTGGTGAAATGGAAGGTGCTATGGCTAAATTTAATACTGTTTTTGGTGATGGTAAAGAAGAAATGTTAGATTTTGTCAACTCTTTAAGAAAAGAAATGCCTACTGCTACTCGAGATATTGTTAAGATGGCTTCAGGAGTTCAGGATTTATTAGTTCCTATGGGAGTTTCTAGGGAAAATGCACAGGGAATGACTAAAGATTTTCTCGATTTATCAAATAAAATTTCAGCTTTTAATGATGTTAATCCAGAACAAGTATTAAATGCTATTAAATCTGGTTTAGTTGGTTCTAGTGAGCCATTAAAACAGTATGGTATTGATGCTCGAATAACTACTTTAGAAGTTGTAGCCTTAAATGAAGGCTTATTACAAGAAGGTCAAACTCTTAATGATTTAGATCCTGCAATGAGAACTCAAATACAAGCTCAAGCATTGTTAGCTCAAATAACTAATCAAAGTTCTGATGCTATCGAAGGCTTTACAGAGAATCAAGATAGTTTTATAAGACGACAACAAGAATTACAAGCTACAATGAAAGATGTATCAGAAACAATAGGTACTGTTTTTCTACCAATAATTGATGATCTATTGAAAAAATTATTACCAGTAATTGCTAAAGTTTCTGAATGGGTACAAGAAAATCCTAAATTAACTAAGGTAATAATTATAGCCACTGCTTCTTTATTTGGATTATTAACAGTATTAGGACTAATAGGATTAGCTTTACCACCAATAATTGCTGGTTTTGCTCTATTATCTTGGCCTGTATTAGCAGTAATCGTAGCAGTCGGAGCTTTAATAGCTATTGGAGTATTATTAGTTAAAAATTGGGATAAAATAAGACAAGGAGCATCAAATATTTGGAATGGAATAAAAACAGTTATTAGTGGAGTGATTGATTCAATAAAAGATGGTATCAAGGCAATGATAAATTATGTAATTGATAAATTAAATTGGTTTGTTAGAAAAGCAAACTCAATTCAACGAGGAATAAACTCAGTACCGGGAATTAATATACCATTGATACCACAAATACCACGATTAGCTAAAGGTGGAATTGTTAATAAGCCTACAATAGCAATGATTGGAGAAGCCGGACCAGAAGCAGTTGTGCCTTTAAATAAAAGTAATGCTAGTGGAATTGGAGGAGGTCTTACTATAAATGTCTATGGTGATATTACAGGAGAAGATTTAATAAATAGAGTTGGAGAAGTTCTTATGGGAGATTTAAGAATGAATCAAAAATTAAGTTTTTAATATATGGGTATTCAAGTAAAAATTAATGATGTTGATAAGACTAATACTATTGTAGAAAAAAGTCTTATAGTAAACTTAAATCTAAATAATGTAGTAGATACAGCAAATTTCCAGATCAAACAAAAAGGAGCAACAGTACCAGAATTTAATGACGATATTAAGATATATGATGGAGGGGTTAAAATATTAGGAGGAAAAATATTATCAGTAAATCAAAGTCCATTATCTAACGCTGAAGGAATTATATATAATATTAATTGTGTAGATCATACTTGGGAATTTGATTCAAAGTTGGTAGCAAGAACTTATACTAATGAAACAATAGCAGATATAATTTCAGATTTAGTAACCGATTTTGCATCAGGTTTTACAAGCGTTAATGCGACATCAGACTTCTTAATCGAAAAAATAGTATTTAATCAGGTTTCTCTAGGTCAGTGTATTAAGAGATTAGCAGATATTGTTCAGTATAGTTACTATATAGATCAAGATAAAGATGTACATTTCTTTCCTAAAAATACTGAATCAGCACCATTCAAAATAACTGATGACGATACTGATAGTGATTATGGAAAGCATATAGTAGGAAGTTTAAAGATAAACGATGATGGATCACAAGTTGCTAATGTAGTAAAGGTTAGAGGTGGTATTTATGAAGCAAGTACTTTTACAGATAGCATAACTGTTAATGGAAATATAACTAAATCATTCCTAGTTGATTATAAATTTACAAATTTTGTAGTCAAATTAAATACAGTACTTCAAACAGTAGGTATAGATGGAACAGATCTTTTTGCAGACTATGACGTTTTATATAATTTTGATGAAAAAACATTTAGATTTGAAAATGCTTTAAGTGATGCTGATGTAGTGGAGTATAGTGGTAATCCTAAAAAACCAGTATTAGCAATAGCACAAGATTCAGCTAGTATTATAAAATATGGTATTCAAATTGAGAAAATTATTGATGATGATACCATTGAAGATCCTGATGTAGCAAGAAAGAGAGCAAGAGCAGAACTATTAACATTTGCAGATTCAGTTGTTGATTCTCGAGTAAAAACTTATGAATCCGGATTAAAAGCAGGTCAAACAATAAGAGTTTATAGTAATAGATTTAATATAGATGAAGATTTAATAATAAAAAAAGTTAGATTTAGTCAGCACGGCTACGATTCATTCCAATATTCATTAGATTTAGTCAGCACAAAGAGGTTTACATTAATTGAAATGCTACAATCGTTATTAACTCCTAAGCCTCGAGAGATAGATAATTCAGAAACAGATGAGAATATGCAATTAGATGCTTTAAATATAACAGTATTAGAAGAATTTACTTTAGTTAATCCAGTTGAAGATAATGCAGGTATAGAGGTAGCAGAACAATATTATACTTCAGCAGTAGAGCCAATCTGGGTATTAGCATATTATGAACCATCAAGTCAGGCTGATCCTAAAAGGCAAGGTAGATTAGATATATCAATGAAACTTTATTAAAATAAAATATTATGATAAAAAAACTTATAGAAAAATTTGTAAAGAAATTTATAAAAAAGACAGCAAAAGTTAAAGTTAATTATACTGCTTTTAATTTGAATCCAAAAATTAAGAGAACTGATGATGTAATGAAAGTAGTAAAAGAACTAGCTCATAAATATAATAACCTCGAAGATCTATTAGTAGATAAAATGTATCAGCTTTTAGTAAAACAAGGAGTTATTTTAAGTGCTGATATGAAGCATAATCTTATTCCTACAACAGGATTTAACGTTTTATGTAGAAGATTAGCAGGAGATACTACTTATACTGGAGAGGTTACAGATTGGGCTTTAGGGAGTGGTACAACAGCTTTTACAGTAGCTTCTACTCAATTAAATACAGAAACAGAAAGAGGAGTGGTTGATACGTCAGCTTTCGATGATAATATAGTTACAATAGATTCTTTTATAGGTGCAGGAGATATTCCAGATGCAACTTATGAAGAGTTCGGATATTTTATAGATGGTGATGGAAGTACACCTAATGATGGACAGGCTTGGAGTTTACTTATTACTGGTGGATGGGTTAAATCAGGAAGTTTGTTTATTTCAGGACAATATACTTTCGCAAATGCTTAATTAATAATAATTTTATATATGAGTGATACAGCAAGACCAAAATCAGCAGGAGATCTATTGTCAGCGGATGAGATTAATAAAGATTTGCCTGTATTAGTTAATGCTGGTGAATCTATTGCAGGTGCGACTTTACCAGTAGCAGGTTATATTGATAATGCTGATGGTGAAGGTTATAATTGTGATGCTAATGATTTGACAAAGTTGAATTTTGTTGGATTCTTTGTATCAACTTCTACTGATGGAAATCCTATACAATTACAAAAGAATGGTATAGTTAGTGGTTTTAGTGCCTTGACAATAAATGCTCTTTATTATGTTCAAGATGATGGAACAATAGGAACAACACCTGGAACTTATATTATACCAGTTGGAAGAGCTATTAGTTCTACACAAATACAAATATTACATTGGCCTAAGTTTAGAGCTGGGGTTGTAGCAGATTTAGATTCAACAACATCTGGAACTACTAATAATGATGTAACTGTTGATTTAGGATTTAAACCTAGAATGATAAAAATCCATTATTATTTACAAGGAGTATCTGGTGGTAGTTATATTCAAAAAATAGGTATAGTAGTATTTGAAGGAACTGTATTAAAATTTAATAATCTTTTAAATTCTCTAAGTGCACCTTCTGGTGATAATGCAGTAGAAAATTTAGAAACAAATAAACCAAATGATGTAACAACTCCACTTCAACTAGGATCTCCTGGAGCAACAGGAGTAGGTCAAAAAATAGAAATAAATAGTATTAGTGAAACTGGATTTGTAATTAGAAGAGAAAGACAAGATCCTAATACTACTTCTTTACATTCTAGGGTAAAAATATCTTTTGAAGCATTTGAATAATATAAATAATTAAATAATAATTAATAAAAAAAATATGGTAGAAACATATCAATACAAATTAAAAGTAGATGTTACTGATGCAGATCAGTTAATATCATTGCCTGTTTTGAGAGATTTGAACATTAACGTTTCTCTAGCAACTGGTAATGGTGCAGATGTTGCTTTCTCCTTCGATGGAGTAGTAGATGCAGATAGTAAAATATTATTAGGTGGTTCTGGTGAATATATTAAAATGCCTAAAAGTATTTTCCTACATTTAAAATGCCCTACTGCTGGTAAAACATCAACAGTATATTTGACAGGTAATAAACAATTTAAAAGTTAATAATTAATTAAAATAATATGAAAAAAATATTAGCTATTATAGGGATATTGGGTATTCTATTAATGCCTTTTAACTCTACAAAAGCACAATCTAGTGAACCAAATTTTTGGAGAAAAACTGATGATGCTATTTATCTTAAAAAAGATACTTGGACATTAGGAGATATAACTAACAAAATAACTGAAATTTGGGCTGACCTATTACACGTTGGTAGTGTTGTTATTGATACAGTGGTAGATGGGTTTTTACACGTTCAAACAACTTCTACTTCTGCATTCCTAGTCGGTAATGACATAGATCTCGATATGTTTCAAGTAGATACTACTAATAGTGAAATAAAATTTAATGTTCCTATTGGAACTGATATAGATGTTGGTGGATTTGCTACTACTAGCGTAGCTACTGGAAATATTACAACTGAAGGTACTTTAACTGTTAAAGGATCTACTGATTTACAAGGTGTCTTATTAGTTCAAGGAGGATTAAGTTCTAGTTCAACAATTTCAATAGCTAATGATGCTTGGTTTAGAGGTTATAATAATGCAGGAACTGATTATGTAAGTATGTTTAAAGTAAATACTGATGATGAAATAGATGTTGGAGCTACTTTAAATGTTGGTCCAATAGAATTAGTAGAAGATTCTGGAGTAGTTACTCTAGTTAATTTACCTGTTAGTGCAACTCCTAGTGCAGGAGTAGAACAATCATATAGTATGGCAGTAGATTCAAATACTATCTTAAAAGTTTATGCCGAAGCTGATGGGATTGGTGGTATTCAGAATCAAAAACTTGATTTTTCTAATACTCCAATAATCTTAAGTGATGGTGGAGTATCAGCAGGAACTCAAACAGTACACTTTGCAAATGATACTAATTTAGGATTTTATAGAAATTCATCTGATAGTATTAGGTTCACTGTTGGTTCTAGTTATTGGGATATGACATCTAATGTTTTTTCTTCTACTGGTAGTGCAGGTGGTCAAATAAAAAAAGCTACAGGTAGTTTTACAAACCCAACTTTGACTTATTCAGGTGATACAAACACTGGTGTAGGTTTTGGAGCATCGGACTCTGTAAGTTTAATAGCTGGAGCAAATGAAATAGCTAGATTTACTTATGATGGTTCAAATGGTTATGTAGAAGAGCAAGGCGGTAAGAAATATAAATCATATTTCCAAACTGGTGCTACTCATACAGCCACTGAATCAGATTATACAATCTTTAATCAATATTCAAATACAGGCATTTCTACTACCACTCTACCAGCTTTAACAGTTGGAACAGCCACAGGAACAGCTATTACAATTATTGATGATGATGGTAATGCTTCTGGAAACTATATTAGAGTTGATGCTAGTGATGGAAAAACAATTAATGGTAATGCTTTCGATACAATATCAGGTGATTATAATTCTATTGAATATATATTTAATGGTACAAATTGGAGAATTAAATAATAAAATAATTATATGAAAAAAATATTATTTATATTCGCAGTAATAATCGCAATAGCAATATCTTATTTTAGTGCTAATGCTTATCGAACTTCTTATAATCAAAATTTTAAGGTAGATGGAGATTTAGAAGTAACTGAAGACATTATTAGAGATAATGAAAGAGGAGTAATTAATTTATCAACTGCTTCAACTACATTATTAGCAAGTATAGATACTTATTATCAGATTAATGGCGATTTTTCAGATGGATTAAATAACGATTTTACATTAGCTTCTGATGGAACTTTAACTTACATAGGAGAAGGTGGAGAGTTTTTATTAAATGGAGTAAGTGATTTAGCAGTAGATAAAGCTTGTGAAACTACTTATGCTTTATATCTAAATGGTGCTTTAGTAACTGGTGCTGTAACTCCTCATACTTTTTTAGCTAGTTCAAAGGTTTCGAATATTAGTATTACTGGTATAGTTCAATTATCAACTAATGATTATATGAATGTATATGCTAAATCAGATACTATAAATACAACTATTGATGTGGGTAAATTAACAGTAACCTTTTGGGGAGAATAATAAATAACTTTAAAATATGAAAATATTAGACAAAATATTAGAACATCCTAAAACAACTGGAATTATAGGTAGTATTATAATGCTAGTATTTTTAGGTCTAGGTATTAGGAATAGTTGGCAAAACTTACCAGAAGAACCTTTAGGAAGTGCTATAGTTGATTCACAAAATTTAATTACAAATGGTGATTTTAGTAATGGAGCAATCGGATGGACAGAAGGTGCTTCTTGGACTATAGCAAGTGGAAAAGCTACTTTTGATGATACTACTGGTAATAATGCCTTAGATACATCAGCTTCAATTACAATAGTTAGTGGTAGAAAATATAGAGTTAGTTTTGATATCTTAGATTTATCTGCTGGTTCTGCATATATAGCTTTTGCTAAAGAAGGAAATCAACCATTATTTCGTAGTGGAACTTATCAGCTATATCCATTAGGAAGATACTCAGCTGAATTAACTGCTGAAAATAATGCAACGAAAGTAAGAATTTATGCAAGTGTAGATTCTGGTTCTGCTTTTGCTATTGATAATATTTCAATAGTAGATATTACTAATAAACTCCAAATAGATGCTAGCGATTTAATCACTAATGGAGATTTATCTGAACATACTGGAGATGATTTTGATGATTGGTCAGAAGCAGGAATTACTCATCAATCTGATGCTAATTTTGACAATTTTGCCAGAATAACTCATAGCGGCTCAACTGTTTATCTTTCTCAAGCTATTTCTGAATTTGATGTTGGTAAGACATTTAGATTATCTTATTGGGCTAAAACAGATAATGTAGCTACAGTATTTAGAGTTCAATTAGGGGCAGGCGTTCCAGCTACTCAAGTTTTAACAACTTCTTGGAAGTTTTATAGCTATGAACAAGTTGCTACTGGTGCAGGAGCTTTATATTTTATTAATTATACAAATGGTAACTATGTTGACATAACAAATATAAAATTAGTAGAAACTACTAATAAATATTCGACTGGTTCTTTAGTTAAAGGATTAGTATTCGATATGCCACTTTATAGTCCTTATACAAAAGCAGGTAGCGATTTAATTGCTAATGGAGATTTTAGTGATTGGACAGGAGATGATCCTGATGATTGGACAGTATTCGGAGAAGATGTTAGTAATTATGTTGATAGAGATGGAACAAACGATATTGCTCATTTAGTTAGTAACGGAGGTTTAATTGGAATATTACAAAATCCTTTTATAATCGGTAAAAGTTATCAATTAAAAATAAATGTAACTGAAATTACTAGCGGAGGGTTAAATGTTCTTGTTACTGGTGGATTAGGGATGGTTGATACGATTACAGCAACAGGTATCCATACTTATAATTTTACAGCAACAGGTATCCAAGTTCAATTTTATAGAAGTGGTACTACTGATTTAAAATTTACTGATATTACAGTTAAAGAAATAGATGGAACTACTTTAGATAAAACTCCTTATGGAAATGATGGTATGGTTGATGGTGCTACTATAGGAACAGCCTCTACTACTTTTGATGGAACTGATGATTATATAGATATTGGAAATACAAATAGAGAATTAAAAACAATTAGTTTTTGGGAAAAAAATGGAACTATTCAAAAAATGATTGACCTTGATGGTGGAACTCATTATATAGAAACTAAATCTGGTCCAGCAATAAGTGCCTTCGGATTTATAGATCCTACTTTTTATATAAATTCAGTTGAAACTAGCGTAATAGATAGTAATTGGAATCATATAGTTATTACTACCAATACTAATTTTACTGTTAATGATATGGACATAGGTAGAGTATCTACTGGCTATTTTGATGGAGATTTAGCTGATATTAAAATATGGAATAGAGTATTAACAACTGCTGAAATAGAATTGCTTTATGATAAATCAAAACATAAATATCAATAATATGAATAAAAAAAGACAAAAGTTAAAAACAAAAAAAGTATTAATAATAATTGGTATTGTATTAATACTATCTTTTGGTGCTGATATAATCAGCAAAAATAATAATCCTATTGGAAAAGTAGAACAAGCCGGAGCTGAAAGTGATGTCTATGATGCAATAGTTGATGATGAAATAGAATTAGTAGAACTAGATCTAAATCAACAAAAAGAAGTGATTGGAGAAATCCAATTAAGATTAGAAGGTAATCATACTATCACAAATGTCAATGGTAATTTATTAAACTCATTAATTAATTAATTAAATAAACATATGGAATCAAAAAGATTTACATTGAACAGTATTGATTGGAAGAAATTAGGCTTAGGCTTATTAATTGCTCTAGGAGGTGCTTTAGCTACTTATTTGCAAGAAACAATACCTAGTGTTGATTTTGGAGCTTATACAGGGATTGTAGTTGCTATAAATAGTGTTCTAGTTAATGCTATTAGGAAATATTTAACTGAAATAAAGTAAGGAGGACTAATTAAATGAAAAGAGATCAATATACATTAACTTTAGTAGCAATTTTCATAACCGTATTATTAGCAGTAGGAGGAGCTTCTTGGGCTGTATCTTCTAGGATTGATAAGATTAAAGATATGATCTATGAAAAAAATAATGAATTAGTTAAAGAGATAGGTAATCTTTCTGGTAGAGTTGGAAGTTTAGAAACAATATTTTTAGATATAAAGAAAAGTCCTGTTAGCTTAAATAAAGCAATAACAAATTTAAAAGAATATGCCTACAAAAATTCAGATAATTAGAATGATAATTATAGGCATAATAAGTCTTATAATTTCTTTGTATCTTTGTTTATTTGTATTTGCGAAGATAAAGAAATTAGAGGATGGCCTTGAATATGCTTTTTGTATCGGTGGTGATAAGGGCTGTGAAATAGTTGGTACTCTAAATGAAGGTTGTAATAGAGTGAGCCCTCACTACAAATTATATATTGAATGTAAAGAAGATTATAAAATATTTGGAAAGGATAAAAATTTATATAAATAGGAGGTTATTGTGAAATTTAGTGAATATCTGAAAATCAGGGAAGATGAAAGATTTGCTACTATTTCATCCTTATTGGCTGAAATAGCAGTATTGGAAAGTAAGCTAATGGAACTTTCTATGGCTTATAAAGAAGTAACAGGCAACCATCATCAAGCAGGTTTCATAATTAAGGAGGAGAAATGAAAGATTTTAATTACCACTTTACCAGTATTAAAAAAGATCATTGTGAAATATGCCAAGATGATGTATTACACGACACAGGATTTGAATTAATATCTGATAAAGAAGTAAAACAGTGCTTACGTTGTGGCAAAATTACCATAGCAAAGTAAAACAAAGGGGTGGCATCAGTCATAAGTCCACCCTAAACCTAAATTTATAAAGTTAGTATCTGTCTCATTTTAAATAGATACTAAGTAATAACTTAATATATGAAAGAAAAAACATTAAGTATCTACAATGAAGAAGAACAATTTATATGTAGAACAAAGAAAGATCCTAAAGATAGGAATATTTTTAGAGTTTCTGGAATAAGAAAACCTTTAGTAGTTCCTAAAAAACATTTTGATTTTGTAGATGATATGCCAGTAAAGAATCAGTATCAAAGAGGTAGCTGTTCATCTCAAGGTGGAACTCATCATAAAGAGAGACAAGAAAAGATTAAAGGATCAGCTAGATTTGGAATGGTTCAATCTAAATTGTTAGAAGGTAATAAAAAAGAATGGGGATATGCAAGTTTAATAATGAAAGCCTATCACAAGATAGGAATGTGTGTTGAAAGTCTTTTGCCAGAGCCATCATCCAGTATGTCTTGGCTTGAGTATGTTAATCCTGATGTTATAACTCAAGAAATGCTAGACAGTGCCAAAGAACATAAATCAGGAAGTTATTGGAGAATTAATCCAGATGCAAATAATACAATAGTAGATACTCTAAGAAGAGAGCTACACGAAGGTAAGAGTGAAAGTAGAACTATTGTATTATCTTTAAAATGGTATTTAAAATTTAATAATAGATATATAGGTAAAGCAGGTGTGCTTCCAGATAAATCACAAGCTGGAAGATTTGTCGGCGGACATTTAACTGAATTAGTAGATTTTGATGACTACAAGGAACAATTTAAAGTAAAGAACAGTTATAGTAAACACTATGGAGATGGTGGCTTCTTCTATATTCCTTATTCATTGCTTCCAAAGATAATGATGAGTGCTTATACCTCTTTAGATTTACCACCAAAACTAGCAGTTGATAATAGATATGGAGAAATAAGAACTTGGACTAGCTTTATGAGAGAAAGAGCTTTTGCTTTTAATGCTTGGTTATTCGGTCAAATAAATAGGCTTCCTAGTAATAGAGAAATATCAGCATTAGCTTATGGCTACTGGGATTTTGAATCAGTGTTTAGAGGTAAGGTTGGAGATAAATGGTTGAATATGACTAAACCAGAGTATCAAAAGAAATATGGAATCACAAACTAAATTACTATTATATTTAGGAATAATAATTATAGTAATAATAGTTAGAGGATTTTGTAAAATTAAAAAATAATTTCTGGCAGAGCTGGGGGAATTTTCCGGAATTAACATACAAAATAGTTTATAAAAAAAAGAGTAAAATATAAATTACTTTTAAATAAATATGTTTTGGGAGAGGATTAGTTCCTCTCTTTTTTGTTGATAGATAAAAGATATGGAAAAACTACTTGACAGGCTTTAAAAATTAATATATAATTTTAATAGGTTTTAAAAGCCTGTGGATAAATAAAATTTATATGGACAAAATCTTATCACAATTTAATTCAGCTAAACATATCTTGATTCAAATAGGCTGTCTTTTTTGTTTAAATGGGTGTTGTGATAAGCTCCCTGTCCAGACGGAAAGACAGCCTTTTTTAATTAAGTATTTTAAATAAATATATGGGAAATAGAAGAATGTTATCAAATAAAATAGTAGATACAGATGCTTTTCTAGATATGGGAACTGGCTCTCAATTATTATATTTTCATTTAGTTATGAGAGCAGATGATGATGGATTTGTATCAAATCCTAAAAAGATTATGCGAATGATTGGATCACAGGAAGATGATTATAAAGTTCTAATTGCTAAAAGATTTATACTTATTTTTGAGAGTGGCGTGTGTGTAATTAAGCATTGGTTAATTCATAATCTAATCCGAAAAGATAGATATATTGAAACTCAATGGGTAAAAGAGAAGAAATTATTATCAATTAAAAAACCAACCAATAAATATAGCTTAGATAAAAGTAATACAGGAAATGTCATACCATTCGGCAACCATTCGGCAACCCAAGTTAAGTTAAGTAAAGTTAAGTTAAGTAAAGATAGAGAGAATACACTAAAAAAACAATTAGAAAAATACATAAATAAATATTCTCCTAATATGTTAAAAGATTTTGAATTGTATTGGACTGAAACTAATTCTAAAGGAAAAGAAAAATGGCAACTTCAAAAAACTTGGGATATAAATTTAAGACTTCAAAGATGGAAAATACAAGAAGAAAAATATAATCATAAAAATAACCAAAGTTTTGTGAAAGAAGAACCAAAAGAAGTAGAACGAAAAGTTGGAGTTCATATGGCTGATGGTTTTAAATCTTTTGAAGAAATTACAAATAATTAAATAAAAAAACCAATGCTCCAAAAATGGTATAATACTGTAGCACAAAATAGTTTTTGTTTTATAAAACCAATAGCTATATAATAATTAAGACTAAAAGTCAACCTATAATGTTACAACTATGAAATTAAAATATTTATCATTATTCAGTGGAATTGGAGGATTTGAATTAGGAATAGGAAATAAAGCTAAGTGTATTGGTTTCTCTGAGATAGACAAATATGCTATTCAAGTTTATAAAAAACAATTTAATCATAAAAATTATGGAGATATTACAAAGATCAATGTTCAAGAACTACCAGACTTCGACCTTATCGTTGGCGGATTCCCTTGCCAAAGTTTCAGCATTGCTGGAAAGCGGGGAGGATTTAAAGACACAAGAGGGACTTTATTTTTTAATATCGCTGAAATCGCAAGGGTTAAAAAACCTCGTCTTTTACTCCTTGAGAATGTTAAAGGATTGTTGTCGCATAATGAGGGCAATACCTTTGCGACTATCATCTCAACCCTTGATGAGTTGGGGTATGACTGTCAATGGCAAGTGCTTAACAGCAAAAACTTCGGAGTGCCACAGAATAGGGAAAGAGTGTTCATTATCGGACATCTTAGAGGAACAAGTCGACCCAAAGTATTTCCTATCGGAGAAAGCAATGAAGAATCTATTAACAAAACAGACAAGCAAGGGATCGCGAATACACTCACAGGAAGAAGTGCTAGTGGACACAATAGAAGAGGAAATTATATAAAAACTAAAGAAGTAATAAATCCTCTTAAAGGTAAAACAAAATATGGTTGGCATTGTGAACAAAATATCTATGACAAAAAAGGAATTACTAGAACTGTTAAAGCTGGAGGTGGTTCTGGTAATATGCCAAAAGTTATTGTTAAAATACCATCAGCTACTAAGTGTGGATATGAAATAGCTAAAGAGGGAGATAGTATTAGATTGGCTCATATTGGAAGTAAAACAGGTAGGGGTAGAGTTGGAAAACAAAGAAGCCAAACTTTAACTGCTGGAGGAGATATGCACACACTACATAAT